>Ga0065711_1029649_pt1 | contig 35359 bp, 23 predicted proteins | sample Hoacrofraction12_FD_59098 | JGI IMG/M metagenome (GOLD analysis project Ga0065711, IMG submission 59098) | Hoatzin crop microbial communities from Cojedes, Venezuela - Epithelial fraction 12 v2 (version 2) | ecosystem: Host-associated > Birds > Digestive system > Esophagus > Crop | place... | reverse complement strand
CCCCCCCCCCATTCCTGCAGCTTTTGGGGAATTCCTGAGATGCTTTGCTTTTTGTCCTCCTCCTTCTCATAGCACAAGGGGGTTTCTGTTGTCACCCTGAGAATGGTGCTTCCCTCCTTCGCCCGTGCAGCTGTTGACGACAGGGCTACAGCTGTAGCAGGCACATGGTCTGACCCGCCTGCACGTCCCTCTGTGCTGATGGACTTTGAAGGCCAAAGCACAGGCTGTGAGATGGGTCCTGCTGTAACCTTCCATGAGAGGCAGCAGCTCCCACTGAGGTCAGGCCTGAGCAGGAGTGGGATGTGGAGCTCCCAGTCAAACACCATTGATTGAATTTGGGAAGCAGCAGCTCCTGCAGACAACTGTAGAGTTGGGAAGGAAGGGCACGGCTTCGCACAGCACTGTTGAAACACTGCCATAGTAGTGAACTGGTAATGGGTCATGACATGAACTGAGCTCTTTTTAGACCACACCACCAGTACTCCTTTGTCAGCTCCTGAGCCTTTTCTCTTTGGCAAAAGTATAGGAGTATGTTTGTGGCTCAGACAACTTTTTGAAATAAAATATGATGCTTTCCATTCCTAAGTCATTGGCTCAGATCAAACCTGGACCAAAAGCTGCCATCTTTGGTGTCTGGTCAACTATTTGTGTAGCTTAGATCCAGAGTGACCAGCATCCTGGTATTAATGCCATGAGAGGAATTGCTGCAAAAATCAGCAAAGTCGTCCTGTAGTGCTACAGAGAATAAACTCCTCTTTCATCCCTATAGCACACATCGAGTGTACTAGTTCTCTGCCAAAAAATAAAGAAGTATAGTCATCGTGGAGACCATCTCATCAGCCAGGAATCTCAGCCTACTCAAGCTCTTTTGTAAACCAAATGCAAAACTCTAGCCTAGCTGGCTTCACAAAAGCCAAACTCCCACTCATCTGTCTTCTCCAGCATTTAAACTAGCCAGTCGAGTTCCCCAAATTATATAAAAATAAGATAGGAACATACTTGACTAGACACCTTGGCTTCATTTGATCTCTCAGAAAGAGCTAATAAATTAATAAACTACTTTTGAAGTAAGCCTTTGAAAGATAATTGCTAACTACAAGCCTTCGGAGGCTCGAGAGATGCTGCTGTAGCTTTTTTGGTTGTTTTTTTTTTTCTTCTTCGTTTTTTCTGGTGTGCTCCCAGTTCAGGAATTGACAAAAAGCTGGGCTTTCATGCCTTCCTTCAGGGCTCAGGAGACCAGAGCTCAAAATTCCCTCTTTTTTCAATGACATCCTGAAGGGCTCTGGTGAAGTCATGTTAATTCTGTACATCTGCTCCCATCTGAGAAGTAGGGATAGCAGCACCTCTTTGCTTTTAGGGTTATAAAGGGAATAAGTGGATCAGAGAGACAAAGCCACTGCCAAAACACGAGAAGAAGTTCCTAGTCTCAGCGGTTTCCTCTGGTTAGTCGAAGACCGTCAGCCTTTCTTAGAGCTTACACATATTTACCAGTTTAAAAGCCAGGCTTGCAATGAATTACTCTCTGGAGGCATTTCTGCCTCCTACTCCTCCAGTCTACAAAGAAAGCCTAAAGGAGGTTTTTATCTGGCTGAGGCTGTCTCAGAATGTGACAGGCCGTGGCTGCAGAGAACCATCGCTGTTACAAAGGGCTGTGCCTGCCTTGCTGGGTGATGCTGGCCATGGCTTGTGGTGCAGTCCTCAAGTCTGGGTGTCCAGTGTGAGAGACAAGAGAAACAGAACATGTGGGAGATCAGTTACATCAGCTGAATAATACGGTTTATATAGAACTAACTGAAAGCCAATTACCCCCTTGGTGCAGTGTCTCGTCAGCGCGTACAGCTGTCGTCTCTGAGGCGGGCGTGCGGGTCGTGCCAGCTCATCCATGGGGCTGCCTCATCTGTGGAAGGTGCTGCAGATGGTGCAGCTGTGCCTGGCGGACAAGACAGCTGTGCTTATTTCGGCTCTGCCTAGACGGTGGGTGAGCAGAGAGGGAGAGGGCAAGTCAAGGGAAGGGGAAGAGAAATGTTGCAGGGAGAGGATGGGTAGAAAGATATACAGAGGAATGGGGAAAGACAAGAGGAAATACTGTCGTGTGTTGCACTAACCACCTGTCTCCAAACAGTGGTGAAGGCCTAAAGTGAAGTGACTTGCTCTGTGGTGGGACACACAAGTGGGCAACTGCTCCTCAGACCCATCAGAGGAGCTTCCTGCTCTGAAAGAAGGGTGCAGCTCCCAGGTGGCACACACACTGACCACATTGGCATCAGGATCTTGGGAAGCATAGGCTTGTGGGGCAGAGGTCTCACTGTCACGGGTAATTTATACCTTCTGCAGCTCCAGGTTCTGGTCGTGGCTGGAGACGGAGATGGATGTGATGGGCTGATGCAGCTGGATCAGTCTGTTTCTCTCCACCTTAAGGCACATGACAGAAGTGACAATCTCATGCCGTTCAGCTGTGGTCAGAATTAGTTCAAAACAAAAGATGTTCCAAGGCTTTTGTCTCCTCTTCAAAAGCAAATGCAATAGAGATTAAATATTTAAACCAGCTTTCTCTCTTTTTCCCATTCATTTTAACTCCCCTCATTATTCAGTAAAGCAGGCTCATTTTTCCACCCCCTCACCTTCCCTCCCTCCCTCCCACAGTAATTTCTCCTGCTTGGTGCCCCTCCCTTCAAGCAATGCTGAAAAGTTAGTGTTCAGGAGTCAGTAAACTGCAGGTACCAAGTCATATTCTGAACAGCAAATAGGTGAGCAGCCACAAGTATTACTGACCCTGCATTACTTGTGCACCCTGGGCATTTAAACTCAGTGAAGGGCTCTCCAGGGGAGTTACAGTGACTGGGAAAATAAATAATGATCATCGATTATGAGTGAGAACAGTAATACTTGGGAGAGTACAGCTAGAGAAGGCATACATTTGAGAAAATGGTGGTCTGACTTTTATTCCTGGTCCTGTCAAAGAATCTGTGTATGACTGTAATTTCTCAGTATCCCAGGGTGTAAAATGGGTTAATAATACTTGCTGACATCCCTGCGAAATGGAAAAGCACTGCTTTGCTGTGAAAAATGTCCAAGTCACCTCTGATTTGCTGCATTTGCTGTGAATCATTTTTAATTACATTTTAATGAAATGTTTTTGAGAAAAGACTGCATTTCTAGTCCCCGTCCTTTCCTTTTGCCACTGACACAGCATGTCCAGATTTCCTCATCAGACACACATGCAACCTTTCATTTTCATTCCACTGCTGAAACTTTTTAAAACTTTCCCAATCTTTGAAACATTACTAAGAAGCAAAATTAAAGCTTAAAACCCCCTCATTATTCAAAAAAGCTTCAGGGTAGAACATGGAAAAAAAAAATCCCAAAATGTACAATTAATTTCTTTGCCTTCAGTGAATACCGGGGGGTTGGTTTACAGTCTCCCAGGCCGTGATGGAGGCAAAGCGACCCCCACCACATCCACCCGCGTAGCCTGTGGTCCTGCCAGAGCTGAAGGCCAAGCCATGCACTCACCTGACAGTGACTGCAGAGTGCTGTGTCAGCCTTTCAGGAAGGAGCGGGCGTAGGTACACATCACGACTTTCTGTCCCTGTTCAGCATCCCATTTCCCTCGCTGCTTGCAGCCCCTGTGTCCGGATGGATCACTGCACACCTGGGAGGGAGCCAACGCATGTCTCTGCTGCTGAATGATGCTGGTAGGAAGAGGTTCATTCAAAAGACCCACAAAGCTCTCCTCTGGCTGACGCCATCCCAGTGCTTCCAAAAGAGGGGGAAATCTTCCCTTTTGGGCCATCTCTATGGCTTCCCCCCCACTGCCGTTACTTGGCTCCCCAAGATATGCCCTTACTTCTTCGCTTTCGCCATCCGTTCTGACCCTCTTACCAGGGCTGATGGTTGCCTCTTGAAAATTTTTACCTGCGATGGAAATATGACCAACTAAGGAGAGCAGAGGGGAAGGAGGGGTTGGGAGAAGATGATGAGGACTGGGGAGGAGAGCCCTGTAAGTTTTAGAATCACAGAATCATAGAAACGTTAAGGTTGGAAAAGACCTCTAAGATCATCCAGTCCAACCGTCAACCCAACATCACAATGCCTGCTGAACCATGTCCTGAAGTGCCATATCTACACGTTTTTTGAACATCTCCAGGGATGGTGACTCCACTGGTGGGCAGCCTGTAAAAAAACTCTTCTGATCAAAAGCACAATGAAAGCTCATTAGATACAGCTGAAAACAAAGACAAAACATATGGCATAGGAACAAGAAGAGATGTGTGGCAAATGCATGAAATGGAGACTGACAAGCCAGAGCCCTCTGCCACCCACGTGATGCTGCCTATGACCAGCTGTTCAATTCTTGTCTCCATTAAGAAACAGCAGTTACAAGTCTGGGTCTGGCCACTATCTGTGGGATCGGCTGGGTCCATATAAACGCTCCCATTCAGAAGCCCTCCTTGTCTTGCAAAAAATTGCTTCTCTAAGGATCTGGTTTCTCACATTCATTCGTGCTCCACCAGCACTTTCCATTGAAACCTGTGCCTCCAGAAAACAGAGGGGAATTCCCCTGTAAAACCTGACGATCTTTACATCTTTCTAGCACAACTCTGCCAACAACATTGTCTTTTTACGCCTGGGAGACAGGCTTCTCTAAATCCATTGCTGCTCCCTGATGCCACATGGGTGGACTGCGCAGCCTCGAGCGGATCCCTCAGACAATTCCCTGGGTTGTCTTCCTGGAGCCAAAGCCTGACCACCGAAGCTGTCTACTACTAAGTGATCTTCTGGGTTGCCACCCTTGAAGCTTTGTGGTGACTCTGGTGCTACATCTGCATGATTCTGCGCAGATTTTATTTGGCACTTGGTTTCACTGTGGCTACTTACAGGAAGAACACCAGAAACATGGTGACGAACCCTGTGAATTAGGACTCTGTGTCCTCATGCTGGGTGAAGTGTTTCTGTGCTCTCCCCTGTCTATCGGACCAGTCCTATGCTAGAACCTGGGCAATTACAGGCCTCGTTCTTTTTTTATGGTTCCTTTCATTAAGAAAATAAGGAAGTTTCAGGGACCGAAAAATACCTCATTCCTTTGGTTTGACAGATATTATACACCTTTAATTATAATCAAAGGAAGCCAGTGAATGAGAATAGTTTCATAGAGAAGAACAAGTGAGAATGACAGATTGTTCTTTTACATTTCTTTTTGTTCTTGTTCTGTTTCCCTCTCTCAGAAGACTGCAATCATGCACTCAAGATCCAAAGTGAAATCCATTGCAATAATAATGGTAATACTATGTACTTTTAATGTAACTTTTTTCGCTAATATCTCCACACATTCTGCAAATATCTAGGAAGCTAGGCTCAGTCCCTCGTATGGAGCAGGAACATAAATATTTTAGCAGTTTACAAATGGAAAAACTGAATGTGCATACAGGTTTTAAGCCATTAGTCCCAGGCGACTCAGGCTGAGCCTCTCCAGACATGAACTCCCCCTGCTCACACTCCAAACTAACTGGAAACTGAGCAGCCATCACTAATGAGCTGTTGAGCAGGAGTTAATTGGTGCTGAGAGGCAGTATAGCTTTTGGCCAGTTTGGAGCATGAGCAGAATGAGTTGTATCTGTCTGCAAATGGCCATGCAAACAATAACCTGCAGGCTGCAGGACTGGAAATAGAGTCCTCATCTCCTCATCCCCAGTCCTGGACATCAGCTGTACAGCCAGGAGGTGACAGAGCACGCAGAGGTGCGCGTATAACAAATGCTCTCTGCAGAGTACCAAAACCTTCTGGGGAAGTATGGTTAATGGATGTGTTGATAACCTCATCCGCACCCTTGAAAGGAACCAGAGCACAAAACTGCTTTGGCCCGGTTTCTATGAGGCAGCGTTGCCTGCTACAGTCTTTCCACAAATATACGTCAGGTCCTCAAAATCATGAAATAGACTTAAAAGCTGCAAGACTAAAACAAACTAGATAAGAGGAAAGAAGCCCTCAGGGTGCTGCAGGGTCAGGTTTTTCTCTGCAGCGGAAATGACTGCATCTTATTTTTTAACTAAAAAATCAGAGCTCGAACTAAAGCTTCTGTGCTTGCACATACATACTGACAGGGGCCAAATTTGAACGTGTCTCTTTAGTTAATGTGAAATCGGAGAATTTCACTGAACCAGCCTGGTTCCTCTGCCTGCAAATCTGTCTGATGGTTTGGAGCCTGGAAATTTCAGATTTTTCGGTGATGGCTATGAGCAGCTCTTGTATGTATGGGCCCAGCAGTGCTGCTGCCTGCCTCCTCAGGGGCAAGATTTCAAGGCTGGGGTGATCCACCCTGAGCCTCCACCCCGATGCCCTGCCCAGCAGAAGCTATAGGGCAACACCAGCCTTGCCTTGCCATGAGCCTGTCTGCTCTGCTCAGGCTGCAGGCTGTGCTAGCCTGGCACCCCAGTTTTAGCAACGTATAAAGCTACCGTTCTGACATGAGAGCCTATCAAAGTGGCTTTTACAGTGGTGCAAATGACTAAGCAAGCTGCTGAGTCAAAGGAAATCAGACCTGAGGCATTTCCTATGTGTTTGTTCTGGCTGAAGGCTCAGAAGACATGCACAGGAGTATAAATTTACCCATTACCTTCGCCATGACTCTGTGTGCTCCCAGTCTCCCTCTGTCCAGAGAAGCTTGTTGCTCTTCAGATTATCTCACAACAGTCCAATTAGCAAGCAAACCTTCCACCTTCAGCGCTGGATGAGACTACCAGATTATTAAAGGCTCCTATTGGCTCTGACCTGCACTTTGCTTCGAAGCAGAGGGCAACTGCATCTGTGAAATGAACAGAAGGGACAAATCTAATTACTGGCAAACTAACCCATCAGGATTCCCAATCCTGATAGTGCTGGAGTGCAGAGAAAAGAGTCTGTCATTTATGTGGCAGGTTGAACAAATAAAGGGAAGGGGATAACCATGAGAATTTGTTCATTGCTGGAAATTACTGTTAATTAGGATAGGATGCAAAAACTCACGGCTGCTTCATCTGCCTGCCTCTTCCACACAGTACAGACCTAAGCCACCTTGCATTTTTGCTCTTTCTCAAGGATTTGACCCTTTTACCATACAGCATAATTCTATATAGTGCCCTTCTTCAGGGAGGGGAAAGGGGAAGAACATAAGGAGTTCAGTGTTTTTCACTTTTGCTCTTGAAGACAGTTTATGTAAGCACCCGGAAATAGCGATTCTTCCTTCTCAGTGTCTTTGCAAGGCACTTTACGTTATTTTAATGCTACAGAAAGGAAACCAGGCACACAGATTCATGCTGCACTTGCGATTCCTTTGATGACTGACAGCACAGGCTCAGTGCTGCCAGTGAGCACTGGAAACCAAATTCAGCAGCAAAGGTAGAGCGCTCGGGATAATGAAGCAGAAGCGCTGCAGACCAGTTGCTCTGGTGCAGTTCCTCGTCGGTGGTGCGAGGGTCCACACACCTCCCGGAGTCCTTCAGCCCGCTCCACCGACAGAGCAAAGCTTTTGCCACCGGTGGATCGTTCCAGGGTGGGCTCTCACTCCTCCAGGCCCACGGCGTTGTGCAGACAGGGAGACGGATGGGAGGAATTAGGGACTCAAGTTGGCATAGCAACCTCAGGCTCTGCGCTTTCAGGCTTACGCAACCACAAGCAGGTTGGGAAGGTGCGAAAGGGCACTTCCCTCCTCTCGCACACGCAAAGCCTCCTCAACCGACACTTTGCATCCTTGGTAGTTAAGCAGAAATCAGCGATCTGCCAGAGCTTTCTGCTTCCCCCATAGCCTCCCCCTTGCTTTGCATTTCCTTCTGGAGGCTTCACAAGATTTTGGACAAAAGCAGGAGCCCCCAAAGCACCCTTCACCCAATCTGTCACCCATCAGAGCACGTCCTGAGAAAGGTTACTGGCTCAGTGTTTTTGCCCACCACCAGAAGCCAACTAAGAGTGCTTCAGGTGCAGAGTACACCACTAAAAATAGATTTTTTTAGCTATGCTGTAGCCTTTGGTGGGTCTCAGCTCACTCAGCCTTACAAAATCCTGTGCTCCAGGCCTGTACCACAGAAGCAGAATCCTGCAGATCCAAGGACAAGACGAAGAGGGTGTATGATAGCTTTTTGCTCTCATTGTCAATAGGAGGCATGGAGATTTTAGGCACCAAGCATTTCCAGGTGAACAGCTAAGCAGTTCTTCTGTCCTACTCCTATAAGCAAAGAGGAAAGCTGAAGAGAAGCCAGGGATTTTGTCTGCAGAATGAATCTCCAAGAGGCTCTTCCAGCATGTAGCAGTTCATGGGGTTGATTGGAGATCTGCTTTCATCTTGGCTCATTGCATCCTCAGTTATGAGTTTTTTAGACACCACTAGCAACTGTATCTATCACGCTAGTCAAATATTATTTGAGAATACTGAAAAGGGCAAATAGAGACTAGATCTGCTACCCTCGCTCTATCTGAGCTAATGTAAACTCATGCCAGCAGGGAGAGCTTTACAGTGGACAGATAGGCAGATTGGTCAGAGGTGCAAAAGGGCACTGCACTGAGCCGAGCATATGGATGCTCAATAACCAGTGCAAATCCTTGTGGTTTTATGGTAAATCTCCTAACAGCAGATGAGACTCAAGTCCTCCTGGATTTGGTTCTGTGTGATGAGAGAAAAAAATATCTCAGTTTTATTTTTAATTTAACGCAGGGGAAGCAACATAAAGACAACAAACTGAAGTTTTCATGCATACAGAGAAAATTCAGTAAGCATCATGTAAGTTAACTCTACAGATCCAAAGGTTTGGAAGTAATGGCAGGTTATTCCGATTTTCGGTCAGAAAATAAATATTAATAACTTGCAAGCCAATCTCATCATTTGGGAAGAGGTGACTCATGCTTCAAAATGCTTGGCAAGGCAGTTGACGTTGCTACAAACACCTTCAGTGTCCCATTAGCACCTAGTTGGAGGTGCTAGGACTTCCTACATAGCCGCCACATAAGCAAAAAGCTTTGGCTGCCCAGATATTAATGTTTTGATATCCCTCAGTGCCTTGGCCTGCCAAACATGCCCTGCTATGTTCCTCACTGAACCTGGCCAAGCTTCTTTAAGCATGGACATCAGAGGGGGTGAGAACTGTTTGGCCAGGCAAAGCTTAGCGAGTTTGCTATCTGCTCTTTACAGAAATCATCTCCAGCCAGGGTGCAGTTTTCCAGCACTCCAGACAATGAGCTTCAGGACGTTTATTGTATGGGTTGCTGGAGCAAAGCGAACACATACACATTCTTTTCGGGTACTTCTAGGTGTTTCTCTTCCTCTGAAAGGAAGGCAGCAGGGGAAGGTGACAGAGGAAGTTGGCAAGATCATCCACACTTTTCTGAGGGTGGATGCACTTGTGGAAAGGGATCAGGTACACAAGCTGCCTTGAATATCCTTTAACAGCTCTACCAGCCCCCTTCCCCAACACCTGTCTCACAGCTGTCCTGTGTCTGGCCCACAGGACTCATGAAAATGGATCTGCAAAGCGAAGGGAGGGAGGGACGGTCACACCCTGTGCCACCACTTCCAGAGGGGAACACTGCTCCTGCTAGAGCCTGCCCAGACCAAGCCCAAACTCACTGGGCTCGCAATTAGGAACAAGGTTATGGTCTATTCACCAGCACCTGGGTGAGCTAACCCTTGCATACAAGCCAGCCCGCACTGAAAGGCACTCACATTTGGTGGCTTGGGCCTGTAAGCTTCCTTCAGGCTACCTTTTTGATCAACCCCAGGTTATGGCACTAAGATGACAATTGCGAGTAGCCATAAGAATGAAATGTCAGGTACTGTCACCTCCCCTCTGGCTATTGCTGAAGGAGGCTAAGCAGACATAAGACTGCAGTGTGTCAGTCCCCACTCCAATAAAGAAATATGTTACAGCACAGTTTTTAACTCTTGCTTAAGCTAAAGGTTTTGCATTCCCTAACTGTCCCATAGCTGCAGTGCAGAGGCCCTGGAATATCGTCTGCTTCTGCTTGTGGTGATGGAGATGCCACTCAGCATTGCTACCACACACAGACAGCATCCACCTTCCTCACCGACCACTGTCGGTCCTGAGAGACAGTCTGACAGCAGCCCACAGTTATATAGAGGGGGTACTGCCTTTTGAGGCTGTCACAGAAACCAATGAATAACACAGGCCAAGCTTACATTTAGTTTTCTGGCCAGCATACATGGACCCCACAGCCAAACATGATTTGCTGACTGCTATTTCTCTCAAGTGTCTCTATAGCCACGACGGCTTTGCATGTCTCCCTGCTGTGGCACCAGCAGCAAGCCTAACCCAGCATACAGACACGGTTAGGAAGCCAAATCCCAGGTGTTCCAGGGTGTTGTGGGAGGCATGGTAAGTGCCTTTCACAGTGCTTCATTGCTGCTGGAGGAAAGTCTCAGCTTTGAGAAGGAAGTCAACAGGGGATAGATTTGAAAATGGGACGAGTGGCTCTTGGACAGGGCGCCTTGCTGGGGATGGCGGAGGGATGGCGAAGAGCTGCTCATTGTTCTCCTCCCCGGTGGCTACCCCCCTCAATCCCTCTGCTCATGCAGGAATTTACAAGCACTCCATGCCAGCCATTTTCTTGAATTTGGCCTCAGTACAGAAGCCTCCCTCAAATGAGAGAGCAGCCAAATTCTTTGTGTTCTGCTTTCTGTTGTCTGCCATTGTCCGGGAGAGTAAAAGACAATCACGGATACAGTGCCCAAGCACGATGGAGTTGGAGTGAGTGGCTGTGGGGAACAGCTGGCACTCTTGCCATGCGACCTTTAAGGACACCTGTAAGACAGACAGATCCCAATCTGTGGTGAGTGCAATGCTTTTGACCTGCAAAACCACCCTTCATGGTCCCTCTTTGGCCAGCAGGATGCAAGCAAGAATGCACTTAACAGAGTCTCGTTACATAGTCCACCCCAAGCGTAGCACTGTGCCATTGTAGGCTTTGTCTGTAATGGGATTTGGGAGTGGGGACAGGGGACATTACAAACACTTCCTCTGCTTCATGCTCTTCTGCCTCCTTCCTCCACCCAAAACTTTCCACTCACTCTCCAGAGCTGACTCTGTCCAGTCCTATTCAAAGTTAGGCACTGGTCCACTTGCTGTAAAGCTCTCCCCTTCCCAACACTCATTGTACCAAGTTCGGTACTGCAGACAGCAAGCATCAGAAGGAAAACAACCTCGTTAACAGAAATGGATTTTTCTCTCCACACAGATGGGCAGTGAATATTTTTAAACACAGTCTCAACAAGATGTGCTAATTGTAACCCCACGATCCTTTCTCGTAAGCAAGCTAAAGAACAGATGGATATTATTATGAAACCCCGTGGAGATGGATGGCTGCATAGTGAAGCAGACACACTTGGCCCTTCTCCAGTTCTCGGAAAGGACCCCAACAAAGCGCTTGATTTTTGAAACCCATCCTATAGTCACAAGTAACCCTGAGATATGTACACCAATCCAGGTTCAAAAACATCAACCATGGTTGCATCAGCAGGTTAAAGCGAGAAGGTATATCTAGACAAGACAGTAAGATCAAGTTGTGTAAAACACTAACTCTTGAAAAGAGCAAAAAGCACAGATGCTCCCTAGGAGGGAGAAATGCAAAGCAACAGTGGCTAAAGAGACACAAGAGAAATAGCAGGCAGCAAATTGATCTTGGCTACACAGGCCATGTATGTCAGCCAGAAAACTAAGCACAAGCAGTTTGGTCAGCATTGGTTTCTGTCACAGCTTTGAAAGGCAATACCTACTGTTTATGTGACTCTGGCCAGCTATGTCTCGGAATAATAAGCCAAAGTGTGGTCCTTTATCAAAAAGATCCTGTGGAATGGTGGAGTGTCCTGTGACTCTTTGCCTGCAGTCCAGCTGAGATCACCCTCTTCTCCCAGAGGGCCACATCTCCCTGTCCTCTCAGTCACACCCTGCCAGAATCCACCACAGAAATCTGCAAAGGGAGAAACCTGCTTCTGACAGCTGTTTTGCCTTATTTAGAGCAGGGACTGAACCCAAACCTCTGGAAGCGTGACCTGACCATCACATCTCTGATGATTCGAGAGCTGAGGACCCCAGATTCTTCTGGGGCTACTCCTCTCTGAAAACAATTGGTATTGCTGAAAGCAGGGATGACACTCTCCCATGGACCCTGGAACAATGCCTTTCACTTCTCTCTGGCCTCTTGAGATGCTTGAGTGTTGATACAATGGTGATCTTTGTGATACCTCAGCAAATCAAGAAATTAAGCAGCTTTATGTATGAGATACCCATAAAGCCTTTCCTATAAGATAGTAGATAAGCTCCTTTGTGAAGTGCGTAACTAAAACAGAGCATCTGCTGCCTCAAACATAGATAGGTTTTTCTGTTCAGATTAAAGGCAGATGAAAGGCTTTTGCCTATTACCGTTCCGTGAAGGTCTGGCTCCCTGTGAAAACCAGGCAGCAACATTTGGAAAAAGAAATGCATGGGAGAACGGCCCTGAAGAGAGCCTGGAGAAAGAGGCCTCTGTGCTATATTCTCTTTAAAAGATTTTAGGACCCAAGAGGAAATAAGCTCTCCCCGCCCATTTGACGTCTGCTGTGTGCATGGAAGCAGGATTTCATACCTCCTTGGTAAACATACAGGACCATGTTAAAAATCCCCAACTACATTAACAATTTCTTTGCCTGATGAAAATTATCCTTTGTTTGAAGGAAACAGCAGCTGCATATCTATCCCTCCATAGGTGGTAAGACCTTTGCACATGGGACATGCCTTAAACATGGTGATTAATAGAGGATAGAACTATAGTCCACAAACACCCCAAGGATGCAGACATCAAGGAGAAGAGAGAACTGTTTGGCATGAGTCGAGGAGCAGAACGTTTAGTCTGATGCCATGACAGTCTTTGAAAGCTGGGATCTGACTGGCTTTGGACTAATCTCCAGAGCAAGTGGTGAAAGCTGCGGGTTTTTTTGTCGCTTGTATAACTTGGTTGACTCAGATGTTGGGAAGTGCCCTGTAGGGAGCAGTCCCCTTCCGGCAGGGAGTTACCATCTCAGATCCTCTTCCATCTCTAGAACTCTGCAAGAATACACCATTGCAACGAACACCAGCCTTTCTTCCCCCTAAATAACCCAAGCAGCATGCACAGCCCTGCCTCTCATTAACAACCCTGTGACAAGAGTCGCAGGAGTCCTCCCAGGGCAGGCTGCAGCACATCTCAGCCTTCAGCCACAGCACTGCAGGGAACTCTTGCAAGCAGAAACACAAGTCTAGTCTGCTGTTACGAAGACAGTTGTGAGGCAGTGTGGATAAATAAATAAAGAATGCACAGCTCAAAATGGGAAGCTGCCCGTCTGACTGTCTCTTGGAGGAATTTTCCTTGCTTCTAAAATCTGACCCTGAGCAACTCCCTCCCTGTCCTGAGGTCTGGAGCTGTGCTTGTTGGTGTCACTGGATGAATATTGCAGGAGGCTGAGGTGATTTATAATGCTGTCAGACGTGGACAAAGAGGAGCATGCCCTTCTCCCAGGGAAGCAGACAGCAGCACGGTGAGGGTGGGAAGATGCCAATCAACATTTCCCTCCCTCAGCAAGGCTGGACTCAAGCTTTTCCAGCAGCAGGAATGCTAAGCAGCCGGGTGAGCTGGTTGTTCTGCTGCTCACAGGCTAATTGATAGCAGTAATTAAAACTGCATTTCTTGGTGTGGTTGCTATGTCTTAGGACCTCAAGCATTTTGGAGGCAGAGTTGGGAGTGGGCTCTGTCATTTGGGGGAGGCTGGAAAGGCCACACTGGCAGTGAAGTGGGGATGGTCAACACCTATGTAGCGCAGACTCTCCCACCATGCGAACTTGATTAGGTTTTTTGCTGTTTTGTGTTTTCATGCTGAAGATCAACTAATTTTCTTGGTCCAATTAGAGTTACAGCTGTTAAAGCCTACAGTATGACTGGCTGATTGGTTTTGAGGAATGTGACATTTTGCAGCTAAAAGCTTTATCAAGAGTAAGCAGCATTAACCTATTTTCTTGTTCCCTTTTTTTTCTTTAACATAAGCAATAGACATTTGCTCTCTCCAGCAGGACCTCCTGCTCACACACGGGTCTGGGCAGCCCACAGTAAATGACTGCCTTCCCATGGCTTTGCATCCCAGTCTTCCCAGCTCAGCCAGCGAGTGCCTCGGGCTATTGCAAGGGAAGGTAGATCCCTCTCATTAAACCATACACCTGATGTGAAACAGTCCTTGTGCAAACACATGTGGCAGAAATTCCCCTAGATGCCATGTCCTGGGTGGGCTGGGGCTCTCATTTGCTTTAGTAGGAGGGGGACAGCCCTCTCCTGCCCGCTCATCCCACCTCCCCAGAGTGCATTATTGCCACGTGTGGATATAACCTTGTCTGCTTCTCTCCTCTCAGTCTTACTCACCACGCTGCATCTATCTGCACACTTACAGCAAACTCTCAGCACAGGGAGCAACTTCGGTGGGCGCCAGATGAGTCTGTCAGCAGCAATTCCTCGGGCATTTTTAGCAACGGTAAAACAAACCAAGGACATTCCCAAGTGAAAATCTCTCTTAGACAGCAAAAATGCACAGATGTTTCCCAGAACCCAGTTGGTTCCCCTCTGCTCTCTGAAAAACAGTGCTGTGCTCCAAAGTCCTTCTGAGCTCATCCGAACCACCTCTACCTCGGAGGGGACGGAGGTGATTGACAGCTGTGATGCCGACTGGAGTCTCAGCACGGTAGACTGGAGAATCACTAGCGGGAAAGGTTTGTTGTGGTTATGTGGCAGGAGAGCTGCAAAGCTGTCAGCTGGAGCTACAGCGGCCAAAAGAGACCACCCGTGTCGACAGCGATGGCAGAGCTCAGGAGGGTGTTTGGACAAATGTCACCTTAATAAGCAGGCCGATTTAATTGAAGGCACCAACGCTGCCAGAATGGCCGCAAGCCCAGCTCCGATGTGTCTCTGAAAAGGCCACAGCGCATGGCTGACTGAGCCGTGGCCTCTCCGGCTTCTTGGAAGCAAAGCGCCATAGTGCCAAGGAACAGGCCTCCTCGCCACAGAGCTGATCCAGGCTGGGCAGGCGACACCTTGTCCGAAGCCTCCCTCCATGTGATTCATCTGAGAAATACTGTCTTGCAAAGCTTTTGGTTATGGGTCCACTTCCAAAATGGCAACATCCCTGCACACTCTGCCACCCACCGAAAGGATTTCCTCCTCTCATCCTGCCCAGGTGGATTTTCATTTTGCTGGCAAGCCACAGATAAGTGTTTGATAGCAGGCAGCTATCAGTTTACCACTGGGTATGCACCTCTTCATGAACACCATGTAGGCTCATGCCTCTTCCACATTTCTTGCCATAATGACCAGCAAGATGGAACCTCATTACAACCTACTGATAAGTGTCTTTCCTTAGCTGCAGGCAAATCTGGTTTATGACTCTGCTCCTAGTCCTGGGTACATATTTAGAGAGATAGGGTATAAAATGGCCCATAAAGCTCCTCCAAGATTTCCCAACTCTATTAGGGCCTTCAGATTCCGTAACTTAGCTGGTGTGGGTCATGATACTCCCTAAGCCAAAGGAAAAGCTAGTGGGTCTCCACAAACAGTAGCTTTCTGTAGATCCTGGCTCAGAGCAAGAGCTTGATTTTTAGAAGGGAAAGGAAATCAAATCCTTCAAAACGTGTCTGCGTTGAAGATTAAATCATATTCAGTTCAGGCTATTTGTATATTTAGCACATTTTCTTGGCACAGATATAGATGCAATTCTCAAATCATTTACACAGCTGCAAATCCCCATCTGAGTTAAAAGAAGAGGGTAGAGTCAGAGCCTGTTAATCCACCCTGAAAGAGATATTCAGTCTTGTAATTCACAGTTTATACTAGACCTTAACTGCAAGAGACTAAGAGGTTGTCCTCCTACTGTTAGAGTAAGGATACAGGTCTTACAGATAGACTAATGCAGTTTTCTTATAGAAGCCACTTCTGTCCCCATCTGCATCTGTGAAGCATCCCAACACATTGTGGGTAATTAGCTGCTCAGTGGTGAAAGACCCATGTCCACAGCCTAAGCCTCGTATGGCAGCCTGGTGTCACTATCAGAGCCTCACTTATTAATGGTCTGTGTATCGCTGCAGTCATCAGTACAGAAAAATACTATTCCTTATTCTTCAACAGGGAGGGTTCAAGCAAAAAACTTGTGGGAAGAGACATGCCATGGATACACGGACCCATCAGAGACATTGTTTGGAGTCGATTTTGGAGGGTGCCTTTACACTTACTCAGGGAGAATTTGGAGGTGATTCAAACCTGCCACTAAAAGCCCTGTCCTAAATCCTCCCCAGTTTCCATTTCTTCCTTACTGATAAAGCCTGTTAGGTGTAATTTCCCCTCTCTGTATTCATTACTGGTAGATCAGACTATACTTTCAAGACTTTTTTTACTGAAATGTGGCATTTTACTGATGCCATATTTTTTATTCCAGGACCAAAATATGGCATCTCCATATGGTTGCAAAACACATTAGCCAGCCTGAACACGAACATGGATGTAGAGTTAAACATTAAAGATACATGAAAAATCTGCTGTATATTTAATAATTCTGGATTTCTTAAAATGTTTTCCACATGCACAAAACTGTACATGTTAATATCAATACCTGTGACTTTTATTCCTTGTGACTGAAGCCTGAATCCGGACTCCAGGATCATCCTGGGAGCCTTCAGGCTCGGATTTGGTTTTTGACAGATGAAAATAAATACCAGGGGCTGACGGATGGAATAGCTCTGTTCAGTGCTGGCGTAGTTCAGAAAGCTGTGTATGCATGTGGGGGGAGATGGGAGTCAGCATCTCCCAAACACTGCACAGCACGTCGGCTTTACGTGGAGGGTGCTTTAGCATGCAGCTTACTTGGAAGAAGAGTACAGTGGGGAATTATGGGCTAGGGCAGCATTATGTTGCAGTTAGCACCTGGATGGTAGAATGATGCTCACTCAGCCAGTCTGCACTGGTATAAGCACTAATAGCCATGCTGTGCTGGGAACAGGCTGAGGCTCTGCCCTAACAGCATCCAAGGCAACATCAGAGGCAGGGGGAAGAAAAATCAGTTTTTAATATTAAGAGACATTCCAAGAGACTCCAAGACCTGCAGAGGGGAAGAGTTTGCTGCTTTGGCTGTGAACTCTGCGTGTCCTACACCCCAGCTGTAGGACAGGGCTGGTGTGATTCTGGGACGGGTCTTGCCACCCCATGGGACAGGACATTGGAGAGCATGTCTATACTCCCAGCTTTTCTCTTGAGTCCTTGTCGTGGGATTATCCGCACTGCACGTACATTAGCTCACTCCTGGCCTCTCTTCTGAGATGGAAAAAACAGTTGCTTCTGATTCAAAAGCTGGTTATCCTTCTATAGACATTTAGCTCTGCCCTTCAGGCAGCGTGGTGGAGTCTGCAGCAGAATTGGCTTCCTCAGCCCTATACAGACCTATATTGTCCTCCCAGACACTGCATGCTCACTATCCCTTAGACTACTTTCCAAGGCATGCAACATACGCACCCAGCATGGAGCTATAATAAACACTCAGGTGGGCTGCACCACAGCCCTCGTAATTTCAGACTCCAAAGCTCAGGGGTGTGAGGGAAGAGCAAACACAAGAGGAGTAATAAATGTGTCTTTGGTGCACACAGGTGCCTGAGGAGGCTGAAGGCCAAGCACTATGCAATGCAAATACAGCCAGGACACCCTCATGCAGGTGGCACTCAGCACGACACATACAACACTGTCCTGCACTGCCAGGCGATGGAGAGCTCTCTCTGGAGTAGATAACTTCACAGCGTAGCCTTTAGGTTCCTTCTGCCAGGGGCACTTTTCTGCCTCTTGCTCTGGTCCAGAGCACAGACTGGTGTGAGCCTTGGGGTGATCCCTAGGCGCTCTCCCCAGCAACCACAGCAGTTTTATGCACCTTCCAAATCCATGGGAACTGCTTTTGAGATTACGTCCTCAGCGACTGCTAACCAGCACTCTCCCAGCATCTGAGTCTTGGTGGTGAGAAACCATGTAACTTCCACTCAAGACTTCTGTGCCAGAGGAAATCACAGAGATGGGGAGTTTCCAAGTTGAACTTCCTCCTTTAGGAGTCTAATAATGCCTATAAAGATGTGAAATAGCCTTTGATTAGAGCCTCCTAACTGCTACTTATTTCCCTGGAGAATTTGGCTGTTTACAGCTTTGCTCATTCTTCTGTACTCTCACTCCCAACCAACTGGAGGTTGTTATTTTGGGGCTGCATTCAAAAACATCCATATGTGAAGAACATAAGTTGCTTTCAGAACAAAAACAAGTCATGGTTACTTACATGCTCTAAAATGCAGTCAGTTCCTTTCTGCTTCCTGCAGTGGTATTTTAAGCATCTTGATCTTTTGCAGTATTTACCCAGCAACTCAGTCAGCAGAGCACCTGAGAAGGATGGGTTATAGCCATAACTCTCTTTTCAGGTGCATATTGGCTAGTTAAGGCACTGTCTTGGTCTACAAGGAAACCAGGTGTAAACCCTAATTCTCCCAATGAATTGCTTAATCATCTACCTCAGGGTGGGCCAGCTGGGCAGCTATCTCCTCCTCTCCTATAGCATCTGCCTGTAGCATCTTCTGCCTCTTTCCCCTTCTCTCTCCCCATGCAAGAGGTGCCAGCTGTACCTGGGTGTACCCTAGCCAGTTACCTGGCTGTGCCCTAGCCAGCTGCCTTCGCAGCTTGGGGCGAGCTGGGGGACACAGATGGGACGGGCTGCAGAAGCTGCTATCAACTGTAAAGATCCGGACTGTTTCCTCTGGGGGATAAGAAAGGTGAAGGACCAAGATTTAAAAATAACAGTTGTCAGGAGTAATGAACTGCTTTAAATTTTAAAAACTGGCTGAACTGGCTAATTGCCAGAAGTGAGAGTTTACTGAAGTGGTGGATTGCTTTGACAACTGAGATCCCTTCTGCAGCTGAGTAACATTTTCTCTGCTTTTGTTTCCAGTTTACATCAGTCCAACAGTTAACCCACTCAAAGCTACGAAGCAGAACAGACATTGAAAAAGGGAAGTTTGCTTGTCTTTTTGAAGCCAGGACTAGCAGTTAGGCTGAGATCTACTAGTTCTACAATCCTGATGAAGTCCAAAAGGAAAATAATTTCCATTAGCATGTTTTCTTTGGAGAACAAACCATATGTTTTAATGTAAAATGTTTTGATAAGTGACTTCTATCCAGCACATGTAATGTTGTTTGACTTAGCTAATAATATCAGTTTAAATGTTAGTTTTCTGAATTCCCAGCTGTTTCCTAATCTTCGTCCAAAATGATCTTTATATAGATTAGGAATTACAAAATTGTAACTATTTAGAGTATTGTGAATGGCAGTTCCAATGTAGTAACATGTTTAAGCACGTGCACAGGTTATGCTCTTGATTAGCAAAAAGAAATACCTTCTTTATTCTTCAGGCTGTAACTCGTTGCAAATCTGACTGTCAAGTAGCCAGAAAGAAGCCACTTCTCTTTTTCCAGATCAGCAATTTAAAAGCAGAAATGCAAACCTCACCCCCGCCAATAGCAATAATAAATCAAACTTTCTTGTTTGCTAGCTTTAATCACAACTAAATGTGGTGATTTTAAAATCACATTATTTCACCTAGCTGCCCTTGTGAGTCGCGACCTGACATTTCTGAGGGGGGTAGTCAAATATGATCCTGTTATTTGGTTGTCCACCTGTTACAAAGCACGGATAGATGGGGCCCTGTGCCGAAGCGAGATTGAGTTCCCGTGTCCTCTGGCTCAGCCATCTCTAACCTTGCATGCACCACGCTGCCTTGGTGCTCTGTGGGATCGTGTTCTTGCCAGACACATTCAGATGTGCTTCATTGCCTGGGTCCTGGGGCCTGATTAAAGGAGTGTAAGAGTTGTACAGCTTGTGTGCACGATCTTTATGTGTGGTCCTTTCTTCCTACGCCGAGGAGTCAGTTGTCTCTGTGAGAATCAATCGATAACCTCCCATCCAGCCTCGCTCAGTACGCTCCGGTTCAGTACACTGTGGACTCAAAATGCCTTTCCAAGTACAGCAACCTTATGATGCAGTGCTTAATGTTCCTCGATCGTGTAGCCAAGTAAGTTAGAAAGATTGATTGTCTTATCTTCTCGTGTTGCTACAGCTCTGGGCTGAGTGATGGGCAATTCCTGGCTCCCCTGGGCTAGCTTCACTCTCGCAGCCTCTCCTTGCCAACCTCTCTGCCAGCCTTTTGCTGCCTCCTCCAGCTTTTGCCATTGGTGGGTCTGCCTGTATGTTCAGTTCACAGGCTCCTAAAAAGGCTTTGGCTACAAGTCCCTGGGTCTGTCCCGGACACGGAGCTTTCTCAATCAGACAAAGTCACTGCTGAGTTGACTTCTGCTGTCCCCAAGGGCTTTGTAACTATGGCTCCTCATCTTAGATATGAGCAGGGTTTTTTTTTCTAGCTCCCAGCAAGTATGTCTCAGCAGCAGTGTGGACGTGGGGACCCCATGTTCCCTAGGTGAGGATGCTTCATTAGAGCTACCTTGCAGATGAACACAGTGTCCTGGACTGGAGATACCCTCTGGGGCACTGTTTAGGGGAATTTGAAGTGGAGCATTTACACTTACTCAAGAACTCTGTATTCATCCCCTCATACATGCACTGTGGGAGAAAAGTAAAGTGCCCATATTTTAACTAAGAATCAGGCTCTGTTAAGTCAGACCAGTATTTCAGGACATATGGTGCAAGCATACATGTGGATGATGCTGTACCAGAGAAATCAGATCTCCATCATCACAGCTGCAGTTTTCTTGGGACATGTCCTTCAGTTCAGCCCTGTCCAGATGAGACCAGGAGTAAAGGCAAAGCACCCAGGGCTTTGCCGCCCTTGGGAGAGCCAAGAGGAGGGGTGGTACCTGCAGGCTGCCATGGCAAGCAGAGGCAGGGAGCCCCAGGAGGCAGGCGTGGGGCAGGGGAGGTCAGCACTTTCCAGCCTTGCAGGAGCACTGGGACAGAAACACCCAGATGGCTGTGGAGTCTTCAGACACCTCAGAAAGGGGAGCTGCAGAAATCCCTCAGGGAGATGGATAAGTGTTCTCCCAAATTAGTCAGCATCTAAATATAGTGGCTCAACCCTTGCTGAATGACATGTAATCAGACCTCTGCCTTAATGCTGTATTGTATTGTTATGCTGCATTATCAAGAATAATCATCACATATGTGTGATTAATATACCAATACCAACGCATTGTATTATAATTTTTTTTCCCCCAGAGGCAACATATATGGGTGTGTGTGGCAGTGAAACTATCCTTTAAAGGCAGGCTTCAAACTTTCGTGAAAAATGAATCATCTTGAGAGGGGTCAAAATATCGCTATAAATATGTCTGTTACGAACTCTAGGATAACTGCAGTTCACCGGCTTGCTTTTCAGATGGGGATAGTTGTTCTTTCAATTTCCTGCATTTTGGGTGAGTTTGGATTTTTTTGGCCAAAAGGATTCAGCTTTCAGAAGTGTAATTCTTAAAAATGTGAAAAGTCCAGCTGAAAAAAATAATAAAGACAAAATGACTCAATGATCACAAGAGCGTTTCCAAGACGTTATCAGATATTCCCAGATTTATAAAATATTTCATGATGTTGCAATAGAAAAGAGACTTTAGAAAATTTCTGAGCTTTAAATTTTTTTTTTCCCCCTAGAAAAGTGTCTTTAGAAGAACAGCAGCATCTTCTTAGGAACAAAGGCTTGGGAGGACTGACCAACTCCATGTCCTTTGCCATAGAGAAGCATGTCGCAATATCCAGTTCATAAGCTGTCTTAGGTCCATTTTAAAAGCATCGCTTGTTTTTGCCTCACTAGTCCTATCAGCAGGCGTTGCTTTAAGGTTAAATGCATTTCCAGAAAACTTTTGCTCATTTGCTGGATTTTTAACATCATCCTGTATCTTTAACAGCTGCTCTCCCAATCTGATATTTTCCTCCTGCTGTGTTTAGCTGGAGCCAGACTCCACAGACAGGCTCTTGTAGTCTCTCCTCCTATGACAGCATTTCCTTAATCTTCCCAAGAAACTCCTTTCTCTGTGTGTTGAATTCACCTTTCCTGAGCACGGCTCGACCAGGGTTGAACGCAGCCTGCCAGCCTCGGTTTCACCGCAGCTGGTACCCACTGTTCTTCAGATGTTTGAGCATCTGTGGAGCAGTTTTCAGTTCCCTGAAAAGGTGCCCACATGTATCCTAGGAAGACCTGGACTCAACCCCTGCTCCCTTAGGAATGTCTCTTTCCTTGCTACATTCCAAAAGGCTTTTCATTTCAGAGGTGCAAAGCAGAACAGGTAATTAACCTGTGAGATTTACTTCTTCACAGCTGCTGTCGTTTCACTCCCCATTTCCACCAGGGTAAAGTCTCATCAACATGATATTCCTTTAATGCAAAATATGAAAACTTGGGGGGAGACAGCTTTGGGGGATGCTTGGCTGTAGCAAGCAGCACGCCAGGACCCTGTATTGTATTTTTGGCTCTGACACCAAGTTGATATTAAGCGTTAGGCAGATCATTTCTTCTCCGTGTCCCCTCCAACCATATGTCTGTTTTGTCTGTTTACACATATACGGTCCTTGGGGCAATGGCTGTGTATTATAACGTGTGGAATAAAGCCTAGCACAGTGCGGCTCAGGTTCATTGACTTCAGTTGCTGCTGGTTTAAATACTAATAAATGCAATTCAATAAAAAAGGGTTTTGAAGTAGGAATTCTCCTCCCATCCCAGCGGCTGATCGCTCTGACGTTATCAGTGCACAATTCTAGTTTAGCTTTACCATTTCAGCCCAAAGCTGAAATACTGCATCATGGGAGCTCAGGGCTTTAAGAATAGCATCTTTCCTATTCACATCAGATCATTCAGCATGTAATCTTTTTATCTCCTGCTGCAATTGCTTCTTGTGGTGAGTCCAATCTTCCATTGCAGCATTATTTGAAGTGATTAGCTCTGACAGATTCTTAAATTCTGACTCCCGAAGTCGATTTTTGGAGGTATTGAGCCATGGTGCTTCATGATACATTTCCCCCCAGATTATGATCAAAAATGGAGCAATGATTGTTGTTTGTTTGAAGTTGAATCTTATTTCCCTTCAGGCATCCGAATAAGGCAGTTTCCTGGAGCTTGATACCCACAGAGGAAACACAAGATTAAGAGCTTAATCAAACTGAGAAACAATGGCTGGCAGAAGCCAAATACCCCCGAGTCTCCTTCTCAGTAACAGCTTCTGCTTAGAACTGTCTGTAACAAAATTCCTGGTCAGGAATTTTCCAAAGAAGCTTTTTTTTTCAAATGAAATTCCATCTGATCCACTGAAACTGAGGATTTTTCTCAGGAATATACCATTTGGGATGAAACTGTCCTTGGACGTTAGTCACTGTTCAGCACCTCGCTGTGTATTTTTTGCCGTTGTTGAAACTGAAGAGAGAGATACCTCCCAGTAGAATTGTATCAGTGCAGGAGTAGAAGAACATTTGTAATTGCAAAAAACTTTTCAGGATGGAAAAATACGTTTACTATCCAGATTTAGTCTGAAATATATCTCCCATTGAAGAGAGCAGGTAGATTCCCATCTTAAATACACCTGCAGGAAGATCTAGATAGATAGGCTGGAAGAGTGGGCTACCAAGAACCTTATGAAGTTGAACAAGGACAAGTGTGAGGTCTTGCACCTGGGAAAACATGATCCAGGAGTGCACCACAGGCTGGAGTCTACCTGTGGAAAGGGACCTGGGGGTCCTGGGGGTCCTGGTGGACAACAAGCTCAATATGAGTGAACAGTGGGCTGCTGTGGCAAAGAACACCAACAGGATGCTGGGTTGCATGAACAAGGGCATCACCAGCAGAGATAAAGAAGTGATTATCCCACTCTATTCAGCGCTTGTCAGGCCACACCTGGAACGTTGTCTTCAGTTTTGATCCCTGCTATGCAAAAAAGTTGTGGACAGACTGGTGAGGGTCCAGAGAAGGGCCACAAAGATGATCACAGGACTGGGAAGCTTGCCATATGAGAAAAGGCTGAGAGAACTGAGTTTGTTCAGCCTTGAGAAAAAAAGGCTTAGAGAAGACCTTCTCACCATGTTCTGGTATTTAAAGGGTGGCTACAAAGAAGATGGAGACTTCCTTTCTACAAGCAGTCACATGGAAAAGACAAGGGGTAATGGGTACAAGTTACTCCTGGGGAGATTCCAACTGGACACAAGGGGAAATTTCTTCACAATGAGAACAATCAAACTTTGGAATAATCTCCCCAGGGAAGTGGTGGATTGCTCAGAATTGGACACTTTTAAGATTCAGCTGGACAGGTTGCTGGGCCATCGTATTTAGACCATGCTTTTGCCAAGAATGTTTGGACCAGATGATCCTTGAGGTCCCTTCCAGCCTGCTATTCTATGATTAAATGAATCACAGACTTATCTACTGGCCTGTAGTGATGTTCTACATCTGTTTGGTTTTCTTATCCCAAAGAACTTGCAAATATCTTTACAGCCCATACATATGTGATCCAAAGTCAACAGCAGGTCTTACTACTTACTTCAAAGGCTTTAGATTAGTTGTCTCTATATACAGCAGGAATTACTTTAGGAAATTCACATCTGGTATGAAATGTGGCATCTGTTTAACAGCCTTCAGAAAGCTTTGGGGTTGGTAGTGAAAAAGAATATTCCAGCCCAAACTCTAATTAAAGTTTACCAGATTGGGATCTGGCCAGGACATGAGCAGTCTGACCACTGCTCATTGAGAAGGAGCTTTTTGTTTGCAAATGAGCAGAACTGGAAAGTGGGGTTTTGTCAGATCAGAATTTAGAGGGTCTTTTGATACCTGAATCAGTCAGTCCAGTCTCCTGTTAAAGACATTATTACATTTCTGAGAACAGAAAATTGTACAGTTACGCCAAGTAGCAGGAAAAGAAATTTCTATTTTGTGACTAAAAGCTGGGCTAAAACTAGTCACTAACTTACACTAATACTGCGAATGGCAGTCCAGGCAAAAGCCAAATAATAAAAAGCCACTAAAATAAAATGCCAGGGGTCACACAAAAAAAGACAAGTTGTTCCTTTAAATGGGAAACAAGAATTGCCATGAATCAATATATATTTCGAACATTTTGAAAGTTATTCTGTTCCATCTTTTGAACTGCAAGAGGTGGGAGAAGTTGCCATTCTCGTCCAGAATGGCTGATAGTTCATTTTGCAAAGGGCAGGACAAAAGGCTGCACTTTATTTTAATTGTCCCTCTGGCTCTAGCTGGTAGTGAAAGCCACCTAATTGGCAGCCCAGAAGAGTGAAATCTTCCACTTATTGACAGAAAAGCTACAGCTGCGATAGCGGTAAGGCAAGCTACTCACCACCAGGAGAGGACCCTGGAGGAAGATACTTAGACCTAGTGAAAAAGGTGCTGTTCATAATCCATTTGAATGGATAATACCATTGAAATTCATTATACCATTGAAAATGGTATCGGGGGGCTGTAATGTTGGCATCTGGGCATTGAGTTAAGGATCCTCTCCATTTCATGTCTTTTTATGAAGCTCAGTGAAAAATTCAGCAGGCAGGAACCACTTCCAGTTACTAATGACCAAAGCTGGGTTTGAATGAGTGGCTGGCAGAGGAAAGTATTAGCACTCCCAAATTTCAGTCGTTTTCATAAGGACTCTCTTAAACCCATAATCTCTTGCATTGTTGAGGGTTTGATTATTACTCTTTTCTAAAGACAAACTTTCAGTTTTAATGTGACTATTTTCAGTTAATATCTATAGTGATGGAAGAAATATGCCAGGGAGGCTCAGCAGTTTTGGGCAGATAGAAGATACTAGCAGTTCAGCATCTAGGCCAGCATCAAGGTCCTTGGGCAGTGTTTTACATCCATTGGACCAGTATGATCTGACATATGTGGTTTCAAATCCAGTGGCTACCTGTCTCTGGAAGGTTGCCCTGCACCCTGTCCCCAGCCAGGTGCTCTCGCCTCTTCCCTTACCCTCACACTGGTGATCCTCTGTCCACAGAGAGACACAGAGCACAGGGCTAGATCACAGAAAAAAAAAAAAAACAAACCACCAAAACTTCTCCACCACTTTTGGTCTCTAAACCAGAGTACTGAAGGATCAAATGAGCCCCAGTCCTATTGGGAAAGAGGGGAGGGGAGGCAGTAGCTGTTGGTAGACAGAAAGGTAGGAACATCCCTTACAGCGTGGTATCCTCAGATGATACGTGAGAAACATCAGATTGTGACCAGGGAAATGACTGCAAACCGCCTTCTTTCCCATCCTCCTCCCTCTCACCATTCTCCTGCTAGAGTTGGAAAACACACACAGATGGAATAAACAGAACTAATAGATGCACTTGTAATGGATTAATTGTTACTGGATTGTGAATGAAAACCTCGGTGGTGACACACAGCATAAGATGTCCTTGGATTTTAAAAGCATGTGAAACTGCTCTAAGGGCATTTCTGTTTGAGAAGTTTAGCTCTAGTGGGGGAGAGGCATCTCTATGTTGCTCTGAGGAAAATGAGACTGTCAAGGAGATGCATGGGCAGGAGGAATGGGCAAGCACCACATCAAGGTCTTGAGTCAACAACAGTGAGTCTGGGGCTGACAGCAAAATCCCCCCAGTCTGACAGTGAAAATAGGGCTTAATACTGACCAACAACAGCATTGACAGAAGTATCCTAGGATGGCAAGAAGGGGATATGACCAAGTCAGACAGAATAGCTTGAAGCCATGTACTGTAGCCTGAGGGGGGAGGTGTGTGTGAAGGACAGTAGAAGTCTTGTGTGAAGATGGGAAGCGGGCCTTGAATGTATGTCCTTTATATACATGAAGTTCCTGGACAGAGGCATTTCAGTGGAATCTTACCCCTTGTACAATGTGCTTTTGTATATTAGACCACTGATCAGTAATCCTCCTCCAAAGCCATATGTCCCAGAGACCCCTGTGCTCCTCAGCACCCTTGTCCCATCCTCTTCTGAACCAAATCCCAGCCATCCACAAGCCCTTGTCCTCCTCACGCTAGAGCTCAGTTCAGCTCGGCAGCTTAGCAGCAGACTAATCATTTTTATTTTGTGGCTGATCTAGTTTTGTGCCAGCTTAGTGAGTTAAACCAGCAACCCAAGGTGCCCAATGAGTGCCAGAAGTATGTATGACAGGCTATAGCGGGGGTATGACTTTGTCCCTTTGGCAAAAGGGATTCCCTGTATCCATCGCATCACAGTGCAAGCTTGTGTGACAGAGGCTGCTGGCATGACAGAAAGTGCTTTTGTGAAATTCAGCTAAGGGATTTGACCAGGGAATCAGCTAACCTAAACTGTAGCTCTGTTTTTTTACAGTTAAAATTCTTCAACCTTTTTCACCAGATCTTTGTACTTTGTGTGCAAACATATTGCTCGGATATTTCATTTTAACCTTGACATGTTTCTATCGTGGCATCCTCTGCTTGTAAATACAGAATGCAGTGCTATTTAATCCTTCTTCAGTTCTACATTTCCAAGCAATTATAGCTCAGGTTGGGGTCTGTACTGTCTCCTTCCCTTACTGAAGTGACCGTTCTGTGTCAGGTGTTCTGTCATCATCCTAAGCCAAGAAGTCTGACCCAGTGCTGCTTCCTCCTCCTTAAGAGATCAGCTTTGTACAACAGCAACCTGTGTACAGCCTAGCTCCTTGTTCCAGCTGGTGCTAGTGAGAGGGTCCTAAAAGTACTTTCCCTACCTGCATGTGAGGCACCATGCAAGCAGGGCAGAACTGCACTTAAATACTTTTAGGATGAGGTGGCAACCAAGTGAAGGTGTTGAGGCTCTCCAATGTACCATAGCATTGGGCTTTTGTGCTTCTGGCTGCTATTTTTACAGGAGGTTATCTTCATGGCTTAAAAGCTAGGGGACTTACCTAGGGAGTCTAGAGCAGAGCCTTGACCATGGCGTGGCCAACCTGTGGCCCTCACTGTGGAGTCATTCTTCCTTCTTCAGCATGCCCATGATCTCTCTGTTCACCTATTTGTTTTTTGCTTTGCTTTCACTGGAAAAGCATCCATATAATGAAAAATGACCTGGGAGAAACAGGGAACTAAGAGCGGAATACATAGGACATAGCGATACGATATGAGCCAGAGCTAGAGCGAGCTGCTGGAGCAATGGCACCATCAGGGATTTAAAGATTTTGAGCTCATGCTGAACGGAGAAGGATGCTGTGGATTTACTGGCAGAGGAGACTACATGAAAACAACTTGCCGTAGGTGGTGAGGGATGCTTGTTTGGCTGTGCAGCAATGCTGATTTACTCTAGCTGAGGATCTACCCCACTATTCCTCTATGCAGAGAAGAAACTCTTCTTACAATAACTCTCTCCAATTAACTCTGGAGAGACAAGTAGAACTTTTCCCCCCTCCTTTATGTAAAAGGCCCTGTCTTGCTTGCCCATCTCTCTCAAGCATCCTCCTGTGTATGCCTGAGGATAACGCACGGGATACCCGGCCTGCAGCAAGGGAAAGCGAGGCAATTACAAGTTTCACATTTTAATCACCAGGCTCTGTTGTCCTGCCTCACTCCACCACTGCTTGTACAAGTCCAAAACTGCTAGGCTTCCTTTATCCCTGGATATCTTCTGTACCCTTGAGGAATACTTAAAACATGTGGGCTTCCCCCATCCCTGCGGGCGAGTCCTCTTTCCCATGGATAAGTCTCTTTTGCTTAAATATCACAGGACAACACAGATATGAAGAGAAACAGATCTACAGTCATTCCCCATGGAACCCAGCCCAGTGTGTAAATAATAGGAGGGAGGACAGGTCCCCATGGGCCCAGACAATCCGCTTGGCTCTAACTGCTGCGACATCCCAGTGCTGCGTAGCCCCACGAGATGCTGCTGTCCCTGGCCAGCACAGAGGGACGGGCGGCCAGAAAAAGGGAAGAGGGGAAAACTGACTGCCAGCTTTTTAAGATGCCATTTCCTGGAACCGTTTCCTAGATTTTCTGATCTTTACGTGTCAGTGTGCTCCTGCCCCTACTTTTCCTTACTGCCCTGTTGTCCTCTGTGGGTCTGCTCTGCTGCGTGCAGTGAGTCTAGCACTGCCACTTCACTGCAGGAGGCTGGCTTGGGCCCTGGGCTCTGAAGAAATGCAGATGGTGTCTGAACAGAGAGGCTTTACCTTCAGGAAGCACGGCGTTACCCAAGGTGCGGTGGATTTGGAGGGTACCATCTGCGCTGTCAGCATTTCTCATCACCTGCTCCAGGACATGTCTGGGCAATGGGGGGTTTGGCTCCCCCAGCTGATATAGGGATAGGGATGTGAAGAGCCCAGCTTATTGCAAGTGGGGATGAGAGTTCACAGTCTGGAGACTGACAGGCTAACGGGCAACCAATTTGTCTGCCAGCATTGCACCCTAGCTGCAAAGCATCTCTGAGCCCGCAACTGGGACTTTGCCCTCTCCCCACTCCCATTTGGGCCAGCTCAGGCAGAGGTATGCTGCTCAGCTGGCTGAGTTCAACGCTCTGTGCGACCATCATCTCATGGACTCTGAGTCTGCTTTAGATCAGTTTTGTTGCATTCAGTTTCTCAGTGAGCTGGAATGAATTGGTGCAGCTTTACTGTCACCAGAGAATACACTCACGGTTTATTTTGGTTGTTCTAGTTAACTGTCTCTCTGTTTCCCCTCAGTTCCTCTCCAAGCACCTTCTGCACTCCAGGTTTTCCTCCCACTTCTTGTTCCCCGAGCAGTGCCCTTGCTGTGACACCCCCTTTGTTGAATTTAAGCATCCCCAGTGAGGATGGTGGCCAGGACCCTTAGCAGCTGTGCCCCTGCTCCACCATCCGCGTCGCTGCCCCTCCGTTCCTTCCTCACACAGCCCTTGTTGCTGCAGCCCATGTGCCCTTCTGGCCTCTCACCTCAGCACAACGAGATCACCTGGAAAATTTTTGACAAACACTAAATGGAACTACTTGCAAAATTGGGTCAAAACCAGCAAATAATTTTGGCTGGAAAAGAAGAAGTGTGAAGAGAAGGAGGAATTTTGAAAATGCCATGCAATGTCACTTAGACATGTGAAAAAATGAGATGTTCCATTTTGGAAAAGCCTAAATTGCATCAACATTTTTCAGAATGACTTCAGGCTTTCAAGCAATATTCCAACCGTTGAATGTCAAAACAGTGGGTTTTGGTTGAATAGTTGACTAGCATTTTTGTTTTAAGAAATAGAAAGCAAGATTTCCAGAAGATACACAAGACAACAGTGAAGTGTTTTCTCCTGGCCTGAGGAAAAAGGCTTTGGGGTGATATGAAACACCATTTTTCATGTTTTCACCTTTTTGTGTTGAGAGAAATATATGTAAAACTTTCACCTTCATTTTGACCCAAACAATCCCCTCTACCTCTCCTCCATATTGCTGTGAAAACTTACCCTGCTGAAAATGCACGCTAAGAAGGGCTGTCTTTCACCCAGTCCCAGTCGGGACCTTAATTTCCATTATTTTAAACCGAATTTTGGACCAGCCTCTTTCACCTTCAGCTACAGGGGCAGCTCCTCGAGGCAGATTGTCTTTGCTAGGCTTACAGTAGCCTTTGTAAATCCATCCAGTAGGCACACTTAGAGATTAATTATAATGTGACGAGATTTGAAGTTAACGTAATGCATTTCTTAATACAGCCAAGCCTAGAGATAACAGCTTTAAGCACATGGTGCCTCATTCAGAGAATGAAGTGGGTGACCCACTCCATTGCAGTTTAAAATTAAAATGGAAATTAACTTCCCCATTCATGCATTGTGACATTCTCACCTTAAAAAAGCTGAGGCCAGCAAGAAAAATAATATAATGTAGTTTTAATTTCTATTTCCATTATGCTGTGAGCTAGTTTTCATGGAAATTCTGAGAAAGCACTTGGGAGGGAGCCCAGAAAAAGAAGAAGGAAGAAAAGGACAAATTTTGTGTGGTTTATGGGAACGTGAAAGCGAAGACTTTGTGATCTGTTTGCAAGGCGAGGTCCCATCTCCTGCAGCCGGGAGCAGTCCTAGCAGCCTCCTGGCATTCCCAGGAGTCAGATTTCCAACCAAGACCTGCTGTGCAGAACATGTGCCCAGCCTGGCTCACCCAAGGACATCCTTGCTCAGAACAAGCCTGTCCAAGCCTGGCCAGCAATGTAGCCACAGCAGCACAGCCGGGCTGCCTGCGTCCCCAGCCAGTGCCTGCCCGACGCAGGGTTTGCAGGCTGGGCTCAGCTCTGTTCTGCTCTGCTCTGCCGCAGGTGTGATTTGTACTAGCCCATCTGCACCCATTTCTGCTACATCAGGGACTGCAGCGTGGGCTCATCTACAGCACACAAAGATGTCAAAGGAAAATGTGACTTCAAAGGCTAGAAACGTCACCCCACAAAGCCAGGAGACTGGCTGCAGGATGGGAGTTTGACTGAGAGCCGCAATGTCTGATCCTGTGAATGATTTGTGGCATCTTTTCCTCCAGCATCTCTTTGGTCTCTCATCAGCGCCACTTGTTAATTAGCACGCTTATTGTGGGTTGCTTGCGTCTTTTGAAATGTGCTAAGATACACAGTTCTGGAAAAAGCACATTGATAAAATTGCAACACCTGTAATTGCCTGCAGTAATAGCTACAACTCGGGTCCAATGGCAGCCAGCCACGCTATCATATCACATGCTCTGCCTCCCAAAGCACCTTCTCCGCAACCAAGCTGCTGCACCTGGCCCTCTGCAGCAAAAGAGCGCTCGTCCCAACCAGGCAGCAACCACATTTCCACCCCATGCTCAGAAGCATGTCTTTTGCTACAGGGACTATTGAGTACAGCTGCCAAAAATCACCAGGGAACTCAAAAATTCCACAGTTAAAATCATTTCACTGCCTTCCTTGTCATTTCCATTTTATATCTAAACCTGCTGTTCTTGTAGGACTTAGTCAAGACCCACCCCATCTTTCTCACCGGCACACGCCTGGCACACACTGCTGGAAGAAAATGTGAACGCTGTGAATCCTGGATCACTGTAGGTCTCCTGAAGCAGATCTCAAACTTGAGGGCACAGGCAGTATGAAGCAGAGAAGCCACTGCTGGAGAAACCAAACATGGTGTTTTAATCAGCACCTGCCCCCCTGTCTGATGAGAGCACCAGTTTCCAGATTCTTCCACTTTCTTACGACCTACGCATCAGCCCCTGCACCCTCACTTAGATCACACAGCATCTGCATGATCTGAATCATACAGTCAGGGTTTATTCATTGTCACATGGCTGGAGCAAACCCACATTTCTCACTTGACATATCTGCAGCTTAACCCAGGACAAGGGAAAGACTGCCAGGTTAGGCAACAGCTGGAAGCTCCTGCTCCTGAGGCTCTCATGGGACATGGGCATCTGAAGAAGATGATCAGGCCTCTAGGCAACTCTGTACCAACAAGTGCACCAGCCATGTCAGCACAAAACCAAGTGTACTCAAAAAAGCTTTATCTCAAGCCCACAAAGAAGAGGAACAGGACAGCTGACCCCTTTTTTCCACCTGTGAGATAGGCAGCCATGCTCTCTGATCAGTCTAGAAAAAGGAGCTCTATCTTTACCTTAAAAGAGTAGGCAGCCTGCTTGCTCACTCCTGGGAGTATACCCCTAAACGCTCTCTGCCTGCTCCTTTAGCTGGATCCCAGCTGCAGTGTTAGCTGGGGTTTAGGCCGTTGGGCAGATTCTTATCATCTGTGCCTTCCTGCTCACTGATTTTAAAATATCTGTATTCCCCATTACTCTTTGCTAGGTGCAGCTTTGTGTGACCCCATGGAGTGGATACTGCATGGTGATGCATTGCACAGCTCAGGCCACACGTCATGGTGTGGCAAAGGCGTGAGATGAGGGAGAAAGTGAGGTGGGAGTCGAACACTTGGGATTTGCAGGTGCCCACCTGTGAAACACGGTGATCTGGAAAGGGATGGCAAGATTTCTTCCCCACCCCTGAGCTAACATCTGCGCCTGCGGGCTTGCCTTGTTCGTGCCTGAATCAGCCTATGATGATTGCTTGCATTGCCCTTCCTGCTCTGTGCTGGCTTCTCACCTGGTCGCGGGAGCAAGTGAAGGTGTCATCCCGAGTGGCTGCACACCAGTGGCCCCGTACAACACCTCTGCCACTGCGCCATCCTTGCTAACGCCGGTGCAGCCTTCATCTTACAGGCGCTTGACCATGAGGGCTGGAGGCAGAGCGTTTCCATCAGAGCAGACAGTGGCGTGGTCTCTCTGCTCACTAGGGCCAGCCACCATGCCAAAGGAGGAGAGGCAACGGTGAGGGGCAGAGGCAGGAAGGGAAGCTCCTCGCTGCATGGAGTAGGGCAGGATGCTCGGAGGGTTGTGGACCACACCATACCTCTCTCTCTTGAGTCTGAAGCCATGTCGCAACAGATACTCTGCAGGACCTTGGAGACCCTGGTCTCGAAGAGGCAAGAGGAGCCAAGGAAGTGGTTGGAGATCCCCTGGTGCTGCAGCCCACAGAGCTGTGTCTGAATTGGGGACCCGGTCTGGGACCTGCTGTGCCTCTTCAACAGCTCCTTGCCACTGCCCTTGGTCCTGCTGGACACCAGCCCGAACCTCAACACTGGGTCTTTGATCACAGTGTAATATCCATCCTTTCAGCCATAAACATTTTGGTACACGTATGTTTAAGGACCTTGCTAAAACCAGCTCGAGAAAGGGCCACATCATGTCATGTCTCCTCTTAATATAATTATATACATGCTGTGCATACATGCAATGGCCCAAACTCACTCAGATTCACCAAAATAAACAGAGACAGCAGATATTTGACAGCTGTTCCTGCAGATGGCAAAGCTAATTTTTATTATTCTTTCATGTTTGACTTCAGTAGAGAAATGTGATTTAATTGCACCCGTATTTGCAAGGCAGCTTTAATACTTTTTGTAAAATGAGCAGAGTAAAATTCCGTTACCTAAATTATATGTGTTGATTACTTTTGATTCTTTATCTCTAGTTCTCCTCAATTGCTTTTTACTTCTTTCTTTCTCCTCTCATGTTGGCTTAAAATGCATTTTTCCTTTGTTCCAAATATTTCTCCCTCCCTCCCTTTCTCTCTTCCTCCCTCTTTTTTTTGTTGATTTCTTTCTTTAGTTCATTGAAAAAAAAAAAAAAAAATTTATTTATTTATTTTCATCTGGCTGTCCTAAGAAAATGAGACATGAGACAGCTTTGTCTGGCCATCAGTCTCCCTAGTTTCTACAGTGAAAGTCACCAGAATAACAAATTTTTACAAGATGCATGAAAATCAAGGACCAAGTGAAGATATCCAAGCTAGGAACTAGCTGAGGGAAAGGCCACATTGTACATTTAACAGTGATTTTTTCCAGTTTGGTATGCTGTCAAGGCAAACTGCAAATGGATATCAGCCAGATGATCACTGTCTGTGTTGTCTGGGCTCTGAGTGGAAATAGAGACTGTTACAGTGGGTACAAATTTATAGGAACTCACATTGCATTCTTTCGGCTGTTCATTGGACAGCTTGCTTTCTAAATTTCCTAGAAGACATTTTATTAAAGTAAAAATAAACTAACCCCCTACATACATCTGGGTGTGGGGGGGGTGAAACTAGCACTGACAAAGGGAAAACACAGGAATGAAAGAACATAGAGAAAAAGATATTGGGACTAAATGCTGGCTCAGAATTGTGAACAAAGAAACTGTTTCCTGCTGTTTCATTCCCGTTTTGTCCAAGGAAAGAGGGTTTCATGTACTTTCTTTCTAAAAAAAGTAGGGCTGCAGTAAGGAAATACAGGGCTCCATTATTAGCTTTTTTCTCCTAAACGAAACAGTCCACAGGACATTTGAAATTGGCTAACCATGCAAGTCAAAAAGGAATAATAGCTTTGTGAAGTGAACCAAAATGATCCCGACATTGCACAGACCTAGTGTATGTGCATTATCTTAACACTCCACTTCTGTTTATTTTATATGTGTTGTCACGTCAGAGCTCTGACAAGGCTGGAGCTGAGTTTCCATTCCCCTGGAAACATTTAACCCTCCCAGGACTGACAGCCTTGTTAAAACGAACAGAGATGAGCCTAAACATCCTCCTGTCCTCTTGACCTCTCCCCGTGCCCGCTGTCTCCCCCCACCCTGCCTCACCACTTCTAAGCTCTCCTGTCCTCCAGTGGCATCCAAACTGCAGTACTGACAGCTCCAGAGCATTAAACTGGGGTCTAGGAAATTCCCAGTCGTACTTTGCACTGTGAAATGTTAATGACTGAGAAACTTTGGGTTCATTGTCTTTCCCTTCTGATTTTGAACTTCCAAGGTATGCTGGTCTTTTTTGACAGGTTTGTCTCTCCTAACACTGAAAGTCCCCCCC
>Ga0065711_1002728_pt1 | contig 35360 bp, 20 predicted proteins | sample Hoacrofraction12_FD_59098 | JGI IMG/M metagenome (GOLD analysis project Ga0065711, IMG submission 59098) | Hoatzin crop microbial communities from Cojedes, Venezuela - Epithelial fraction 12 v2 (version 2) | ecosystem: Host-associated > Birds > Digestive system > Esophagus > Crop | place... | reverse complement strand
TTGTCTTCAATGTTTTGTTTTTTTTTTTTTTTTTAAGGGCTCAAGCCTTCAGTTAGGGAAACTTTTTAATTATCTAAGGAAAAACCTGAGGGTACTTCCTATTTACAAGGTGACGATGTGTCTCAGCCTCCTAAGACAGAGGCTGAAGGCCTGGTTTTAAATTCACCAACATATTGTTTATATTGCATTAAGAGAAAGCTCTATTAAGTACTTTTTCAGCCTGGATGGGTGAAAATGTATGTTCTTCCTGAAATGGAAAACAGTTATGTAAAACCAAAAAAACCCCACAAAACAAAAACATGAAATTGTTGTGCTAGGAAAGACTCTTAGGATTAATTCTGCCAGTTGTCTTATGCTGAGCATTACCTTGCTACATGGTTTGTCTGGTCTGTGTGTACAACTGAAGAGTTCAAAAACTAATAGTGAATCATTGCACAGGGGTTTGCTGCTGTGGTGAAACTGTTTTTGAAACCAGTTAGGATAATCATTCGTCCTTGCTCTGTAGTCTAGGCAGTGTCCATTGGGAAGCACAGTTCTGGGATATAAGTGCAGCACATTCCTCTGTTAACCAGTTCCCACTGAGACAGTTTTTGGCATACTTTACAGCAGGTGGAACTTCCAGGCAGCTCTGAGTTAGCAACATTTGTGTAGTCTGTATTGTCTTTCTGGCTCAGACCATGACATCTCAGTAACTCAGTGAACAGCTTCTTAAATTAAGAAACGTAGATTATTTCTAAATGTTTTTTTCTTATTTCTTTAATTAAAAAGAAGAAGAATCCAACTCTAGCATTGATCGCAAGCTTTCATTATGTAAAGAATTTCTTTCCAATAGTGTTGTACTCTGATATTGAAACATACAGCTATGGCTTACCAGAAAGCAATCTCTAAGAGCTTATGAACTGCTGACTGATTTTATACGCTGAGAGATTTGAATTCAAGAGAAATGTTGTGAATACTCCAAATCCAGATCCAAACTAGGCAAGGCTGACTTCTACATGGGCAGGAAGCAAACCACAAGGACTGGGAAGACCTGAGCCTTGTTCTGTCTCTCTATCAGTGGATATTCCTTTTCTTGGAAAGTGTAAGGTACTGTCAACTTCCCTTGAACACGTGGAAGTATGTGGGAGTCCCTGGAATTTTAGCATATCTCTGGCTTGCCAGGATGACTAATGAATGAGAGAGATTTTGTCCATGGTTCACAAAAGCAAGGCAATGTTGGAATATTTCACTACTGGAAAAGAAAACATTACTGAGAAGCAACTGAGGAGAGTATTGCTCATTAGACTATTGCCAAATCTGTTATGGATATGAGCCATACAGAATCTTTGTGCAAAATAAAGAAAAAAGAGTCTTTAGCAAACCAGACTTTCTTTATATGTGCATTTTGCTGCAGAATAAAAAGCTTCCAGCTAATGCTTTGGTGTAAGGAACAGCAATGTGCTGCAAACATGAATAGTTCTTCATCTCTCTGAAAAATCCATATGGTTGTGATATATCAGGAAGTCTGCAGTTTTACCAGATTTTTGAAGATTGATTGTGAAGTGGTTTGGAGCAAGCTTCCACTTGAATTCTATTTTTTGTTGATATTTTCTGCTGCTCCTGCTTGTTCAAAAGATTTCTAACTCTTTTAAACCACCGCTATAAGCCTGTCAGCCTGGCTGTATTTCTACTTGTTCCTCAGCAATGGAATGCAGATATCTTTCTTCTTTTCTTTCATTGTGGCAATCCTTAATTTTTAGAATGAAACTAGTAGTTCTAGGTTTTGCTTTAACCTTTTTTGATTTCACACTTTGTTTCTGAATGCAGAAATTAAACTACTGCTGAGGATAGAAGTGAACATTTCAGGAGCAGTAATGTGGCACAGGCATTCTAACTTCAATCTCACACACACTGTAGACAGAAGTGAGTTTTAACTGATTTTGAGAGTTTTGAATGGTGCACAGAACCTGGTGCCTGCCTTTCTGAATGTAAGAAAGGGGAGCAGACTCCAGGCTGTGTTTTAATCTGCATGCCTCTCAAAGTTAGAGAATATTTTGCAGATGCAGGTGAAGGGAATCTGGTCCAAGATGTACTAACAAAATAACAAATATAGTGCATTTTCATGTTTTTCCCTACTGAGATATTCTAAAAGCATAAAATGCAGCCTGGGATTAATCTGTGTTATAAAAAGAAGAGAGTCACACATCTTCCATTGTACCATGTCTGTCCTGTCTCTGTGTTTCATTTCAGTGAAGCTGTTTAAGAACTGAGGCATTGTTCAGCCTCAGTAATGATAGTGTGATCTTAAGCCCTGGTGTCCCTTGTGCCATATATAGCTTAATTTCACCTTGTTTAAAAGAACAGTGATTTTCACTTTTCTTTGAGAGAATAAATGCTTTTTGAAAGACCTTGATTTGTTTTTGAACAAATGTGATTCTGAAGAGGTTTGTAGATTCCAGAAAGGAATTGGTTAACTTAGGCCAGAAACAGCAAGAAGCATAAATGGACTAGATGGCCTACAAATTGCCTTTTACTTCTGCAATGGAAGGTCTGAGTCAGAAGGGATGATGGAAGAACCAGTTGGGAGCAAAATCATAGTTTCCGTGGCAAACTACTAACGAAAAACTCCCTGGTATTGTGCCTGGGAGAAACAGATAGGTCTCTCTGGAGAAAGACAATAAATACCTGCTCTGGGAGGACAGACTATGGTATACAGATACTGTTCAAAGTAGGATGCTTTTTGGATAACTGGCACATTTATGATGAATCATCAACCATAGTCCAAATTGCACTATGATAGTGGAGATGCTGTTGGTGGAAATCAAGCATGCGCATTGATGTGCAGATGCCATTTCAGGTTCCTTGTAGGAATAATCCCGTTTTACAGCACTGACAATAAAAGAATATGGCTCAGCTTAACCAGTTCATATACTTGTAGATGTTCAGGTGTTGTTTTTCTGGTTTTGAGCAAAATCAAGCAGTTCGCTCCACATCCACACACTGGTAAACCAAAGAATCATAAAGACATGATTTTCTCAATGCATTCAAGGACAGTTAAAAATAAACCAAAAAGTAAATTAAAGTGTATTTTAAAATGTCAGGACGTTGGTGCTGGAGTCTGTTATGTTGAAAAAGGTCCTAATGAGAGCACAGACTGGCTGGGCTGCCTTCTGGAGCAATGCTTAGTGTGGAAAAAATGTACAAGATCTGTATGGATCCATATATGAATTTTGTGGACCTTATAGACTGTTGTGTTTTCAGTTATGAAGCTGACATTTTAAATGCAGCTCCAGGCAATTAGAAATGAATTATAACCCACAGCTATATTACAATTTTAATGTATTCGTTGCCCTGTAGTTGCAAAGACAAATCATCCCACTTTGCTTAAGGTCAGGAGTTTGATGAAGATCATTCAGCCTTCCGGTTTAAATGGAGCTAACTGGAACTAATTATTAATCAGTTGGACTGAAAAGGAGTTGATGCTCTCACACATGACATTTGTTATCTCTTACAGGCAATTTCGTTCCTTACGCCACTAGCGGTCATTTTTGTGGTGAAAATAATCCGTCGAACAGACAAGACTGAAATTAAAGAGGCTTTCTTAGGTAATGTATGTCATACTTCAAGATGGAAAATGTATGATAGGTCTCAGAGATTGATTCCAGTTGTAGTCTATGCCTTGAAGAAAACCTGTGTCCATTACGGTAGTTTTCACTGCAATTATGGTTGCGAGTCATCTCACCAAAGCCTTTGTTTTTATATATGTTTCTAAATGTACAAATTCTGTGCCTTAATTCCGCAATCTAGCTAGCAAAGGCCAGAATTCAATCAGCAAAGAAGACTGATCATCTGAGAGACTGTTCAGGTGTGTATTTTTCTCTCACAGCCAATCTGTTACTCAGCTCTTACTTATACTTGCAGCTATTCTAAATTAAGGGTTTGGCTGGAAAGTCCTGTGGGACTCAGCTGCTTAGTGTAGGAAATGACTCCTCTCATTGTTTTCTCTGACCTTCTCCTGCAGTTTACTGTTCCCCACTGCAAAATCTGTGCTCATGGCTCAGCTTTTCTGATCATAAGTTGATGTTTCATCTTAAACTGCCAGTGGAGTTAGATGTGTACTTAATCCTGGACTGTGAACTGCTATGGCTGTGTTATGGGTGAGGTCTAATTATAGTTGTAGCAAGCTGCTTTGAGGAGAGGAGAAGGTAGACAGTGGGGATAGCAAGTCTGAAACTGTTCCAGCTAATTCTGGCTGTGCCTATCTTTTGAGATCTTTTCATGCTATATGCCGAGATCCTTTTTACATGGATATTGCCAGAGATCAAAATGGACTAAAGTGCTTTTACTGGTGGAGGGTACTCTGAAGCACGAAGAACTGCAAATGTTTTTGTTGGCAGTATGTTTGAAATATGCCTAATTCTGAAATTCTGTTTAATTGGCTAATTTGCACTTTAATTTATTGGCTTTTAGATTGCAAGGTCAAACTGATACTGAGCCTTGCCTTAGCTAGATAGAATGTAAGTGGATCTATTTAATGCCCTTTGAAAAGTTATTTTAGACAAGGCTGGGTTCCCATAGCTTGTTCTTTCTCCAGTTGCTCTAACATACGTTAACATTAGAAGAGCAACGAGGCTGATGAGGGGTCTAGAGAACAAGTCTTACGAGGAGCAACTGAGGGAACTGGGGTTGTTCAGTCTGGAGAAGAGGAGGCTGAGGGGAGACCTTATTGCTCTCTACAATTACCTGAAAGGAAGTTGTAGTGAGGTAGGTGTTGGTCTCTTCTCCCAAGTAACTAGTGATAGGACGAGAGGAAACAGCCTCAAGTTGCATCAGGGGAGGTTTAGATTGGATATTAGGAAAAATGTCTTTACTGAGAGAGTGGCCAGGCATTGGAACGGGCTGCCCAGGGAAGTGGTGGAGTCACCATCCCTGAAGGTGTTCAAAAAACGTGTAGATATTGCACTTTGGGACATGGTTTAGCAGGCATGGTGGGGTTGGGTGGATGGTTGGACTTGATGATCTTAGAGGTCTTTTCCAACCTTAATGATTCTATGATTGTAACAGAAGTGTGAAAAGATCCCAGTTTTGTTTTGGCTGCTGCCAGTCATTTGCAGTAAGTTCAGAAATGCCTTAATGGTATTTTACTGACAAGTCCATTTAGTAAAAATTACACTGATTCATAAATGCATGCAGTCATAGTGCTGAGTTTCACTTTCTGTTGTGGAAGAAGCAAAGGAGCTTTGGATTAGTTTCTACATCACTTATTCTCACCTTTTTGTTCTAAAGAGACGTTCATTTTTTATGCTGTTGTTGCCTTCTGTTATGATTCCCTCTGTAATGTCCAGGAGAAAGCTTGACAGCTTCCCCAGTATTCTTGCTGCCCAGACTTTAAGGAAACCCCAGCCTTGATGTTCTGTTCTGCAGGGTATCCCTGTTCAGTGTGTGCCGCAAGTGTGGAAGTTCTTGTGGCTTATTTAAGTGTACTGTACATTAATATGATTCAGTATGTTAATGTGTCTGGTGATGTAAAGCTGATGTGAAGATGTGGTGGAGCTTCGCTGATTTGCTGAGATCTGGCACATAATGTTCATAATGAATGATGAGGAAGTCCTCCAAAAGGCAAATTTCTTTAGGCATCACACGTAAAAGAGATCAAAGGTTAAAAAGAAGTGAAAATGCCTTGCCCCTCATGTAGCCATTAATATAAAGAAGATGATTCAGTGCATCTAGGGTAAGGAGTAGTTAGCTTCCTAACTTAGGTGCCCTTAGTCCTTCCCCTGGAAGTGCCTACCTCTCTCTACTGTCTAGATTATACAACTTTTGGTAGGCAATGTGAATATTTCCTGAAGTGGACAAAATGAGAGCAAATGCAATTTGTTTGTCATCTTACATTCACACTGTCGTTTGATACTTGGGTTGCCTTTGCAAGGAATATCCAACAGTGAAAGCATGGTGCAGTCAGGTATGCAATGAACAATCAAGACAATGCTCAATGAAAAGAGTAAACTGTACCGCGTGTTTCAGAAAGTGGATATCTCTACATCTCCGATTTTTTAAAAAGGAGAACGTAGTGCACAGACATAGCTGGTCATATGCATATGACTTTGCGGAAAATTTCATTTCACCATGCAACCACCATAAATAACTGAGAGAAAACAATTGAGACGAAAAAGAGAGCATGGGATTGAGTGGTCACTGTGAACATAGGTGTTAAAAGTGGAAGACACTTTTGAACAATATCAGTGTCTCTAGGATTGACTTGTTCTTTTATTTTTGCTGGCAGCTGTTGCTATAGTCTGAGAAACCCTTGTTTTTGCTTTGATGGAGGACCTTTATTTAACTTAAAGAAAAATAGATCCTATAATACACACATTTTTGTGATCTATGATATCCTCAGGCAAAGATTTTATGGAGACAGGATGAGTGCTGCTGGAGTGTTGTATCTGGGGCAGCAGTCCAATGAGAAAATAGCTCGTGTAGCTGTCGTAATGAAAAGTTATATTACTGTAACTGTTCTGCTGGAAATCAGAGATTTGCCTGATAGTTTTTTTTTCTGATGGGAAATAAAATTCAGTGGCTCGTGTTGTAACAGGGAGCTACAGTGTGGGCCGCAACATTGAATCAGTTTTAATCTTAAAGGAGTGCGTGCACTGGATCCAAGTGCCGCTGAAATCAAGGCAGAGATCTCCACAGGCTTTAGATGAGGTTCTTTGGAAAGTCTAGGGACTCGGCATGCAAGTACAAATAAAAAAGATGATTCAGTCATAGCTAGTATGACAGTTCCTATTTATTACTCCACTTTTATAAGGAAAATTGGTTAATCCTGGGAACAAATGTAAGGGGAAAATGTCAAGTTTTTTAGTCAAAACATCCACATCCTTGTGGAAGAAAAATAAAAAGTTCATCCAATTCTAGTTTTAGCCAAATGGCAATTCTTTAGCCTGAAAGTGGACTGTTGGATTGCCTCATACATACACATCTATATACACGTACATAAATACACAGAGACATGTATATATCTTGTACATATAGGTCTATACAGCAATTCTCCTTCACCCAAAGAGCAGAAGATTTTAATCTTGTAAATTACAAAACTGATAAGCACGGTACTGGATCCTCTAATAATTTTTTCTGTCTGATGATTTCTGCCTGTGCAAATGGCATGATAGGGAAACTGGCTTTGCATAAAGAAATAAGATTTCTCCAGAGTAAAAGCAGAACAAAGTCAGTCGTGATTGTTGTGATGCTCTGGGTTCTGTCCTTGGTCTGGGTGATAAGAAAAACAGTAGGCTGCAAAGATCATTCAGTTTTCAGTCCAGTAAAGGTTTCGGTCTGTAAATCAAATGCTGTAATGCTGCAATTTATAGCTTGGTATTTAGGTTATTATTGTTCTGTTTGTTCATTCTGTTTTGTAGCTGTTTCCTTGGCTCTAGCACTGAACGGCGTCTGCACAAATACTATCAAATTAATAGTGGGAAGGTAAGTCTTGTCATGTTATAAATAATAGCTTTAACTGTTATGAGAAATGAAGACAGATTGACAAATACAATACATCTTAATAAAAAGTAGCTGCTGCTCCAGAGCACATTGAATTAGAATGGGGCCCCGTGAAGCTGTCCTTTCCTTGGTGCAGGTGTTGTGCAACTTCATTATGTGACATCCAGCTGTGGTAGGAGTCTATGCCCTTGTGTCTTGTTATTTGTTTGACTGGTTGGCAGATCCAGACAAACAAGGAGTTTGAAAGAAAAGGTTTGAGCTGAGATCAGTTCATTAAATTGGCAACACATAAAGGAAGAGTCACAGCATGTGGGAGTTCAGATGCCAGTGCCACTAGTCTGATTAAATAGGAATCAACTGAGTCTCTATATAACCTAGTGCCTGCATTTTGTGGGCAGTGTGTTACCGAATGTGATATTTCCAGGTAACATCAAGCTCCATGGCAGAACAAGCCTTGGAGCTAAGCAATAAGTGGACTCCTAGGTAGACTATTTTTCAGGAAAGCGTAAATTTGAATGAAGGGCTCAGAAAAATGCTAGCAAACAAAATTCACTGGTAAATAAATTTTTTTAGGTATATTTGGCTCTTTATCAAAATTTGGAATAATTTCAGCTGAAAAATTTATATTTGACTTGAATTCATACACTGTTTAATAGAGTCCAATGCTGCGTTGTTTGTTCACCTGTTTTGCAGCATTGAGGAAGCGGTCTTTGCGCTTGGTTTCTGATGAACCCTCTCTGCTAGTACTGATGCCCTGACAATAATGGTACTTGGCACTTGTATTTTAAAAGTGCTTTTGAAATGTAATTAAGAATGTCTGCTCCACCTTCTTCAGGCAGACATGAGCTCATTTTGCCTGCACTCCAAGTCAGCTAGTTGCTCTGCCAGCTTGTCTCTGAATCTGTGGTCGTTCACTCTGCTTCTCTACATGGTTTATTAGCTCAGGATCAGTACGACACCAGTCAAACCCACGTGCTATCCTTCAGCTCAGTGCTGGGTCAAAGGAAACTCGGAGTTTTGTTCCATACACTTAGAGAGTCAGCATCAAGGCTGGCATTAGAATTTGGTGGTTGTTCTTGTGCCAGTCTTGTAGCCCAAGTTGTAGTCCTGTTCTCAGCTAGATGTATCAGCAAGACTTGAGCAGCTTTGTGGGGTTGCTACGCTACTTTGCGCTGTCACTGGAAGTGCTGTGCAGGATTGATTGCTCTAGGCAAGAGTAACACTGCACCTTTGTTTTCAGAGACAACTCCTGCTTGCATGTCTTCTCACTGGAAGCTTCCCTGAGAGAGCCTGGCTGCAAAATAAAGTGACCTTGAGGGGGAAGTTTAGTGGTGGCCTTGGCAGTGTTAGGTTTACTGTTGGACATTATGGTCGTAAAGGTCTTTTCCAGCCGAAATGATTCTGTGATTTCGGTTGCTGCCTTAAGGCAGGAGGGAATGAACTCTGTATGCAATAAACAGTAAATGTAATAATCACTTTGAGGTTTATTTGTTACTACAGCTTTTATATTTTTAATATCCATGGTGTTTTTTGTAGACCGCGTCCCGATTTCTTTTACCGCTGCTTTCCAGATGGAGTAATGAACTCTGAAATGCACTGCACAGGTGATCCAGATCTGGTGTCTGAAGGCAGAAAAAGCTTTCCGAGTATCCACTCTTCCTGTAAGTTCATTTAAATGCAGTGCTTCTTTTGTAAAAAGCTGTTGTAGCTATGTTTTGGAATTGCTCTTTTTTTTGTTAGATCGTGAACCTGATTTTTGCTGGAGGGACCTGGACTGCTGCCTTAGGTCACTACTCCCACAAATTTCCTTCTGGAAATAAAGTTGTGAGCCTGTGACACTTCTTTACCTTGAGAACCACCTGACTTCACCGAGAGCCATAGCAGGACAATCAGTAGAGTGGAGCACTACTCAAGATTAAAGAAAACGATGTGGTTCTGAGGGGCTATTTGTTCCCTAATGCAGACCTCTGTATCCAACCTTTGTCTGCAGATAGTAAATATTTATTTTGTTATATTCCATTGAAACATGAAATGTGACAGGGCATGTTTGTCGTGCATAGTTTTGACAAGATCTAGTTAATATCTTTAAAGTACAAGGTCTGTTAAACCAAAGTTCAAGTCACAAAGACAGTTCAACTATTATCTTTAAGGTTTCATTAAAAAACCCCGTCCGTCCATTAGTGAGGTGCTTTTCTTCATGGGAAGTTGTGTGCTTGAAGGTGGAAGGGGTAGAAAGGAATGTACAGTGATCATGCTGCATCATTTGGGTGCTGTTCATCCTGATGAACTGGGTACAAAGTCAAGATCAAGAAGTCCCTATCGCACTAGCAGCTATCGTAATATGCCAGTCGAAGGACGATGCTTTCATTCCCTGTTTTCTTACTCTTTTGACAGTATCCACTGCCTGCTGTGCCTAAAGAAAGGGTCCTGGTCTGTGTGGACCTTTATTCTGAGGGGTTCTTACATTTCCATACTCAGATGTCTGCTGCCACTGGAGTGCATTGCCTGGGCACAGGCAAGAGTAAATTGTAGCTCTGTCCCCAGCTCAAGCAAGCAGAGGGGAGTAGGTAGAACATCCTGACTTTTTTGTCAACGTGACAGGACAGAGGTAGCACATGACAGGGCAACAGGTATATCAATAGTATCTTACATAGAGGAGCAGGGGGGCAGGAAATGGAGGCAAGTTTGGCACAGTTTGGAGTTTCTGTGGTTTGTTGTCTGCTCCTAGGACAGCAGTCACTTACCACTCCATTTGGCCTTGAGGTGGTCCTCAGTCTAGGTCTGACGGTTTGATCAGTTACTCCTAGCTTATGCTGTATCCTGACAGATGTTTAGGTGGCTTTATGAAAACTCGTATGTCTGATTTAATTAATTGTATTAACTCAGATGTTTACAAAGGTTCCTTTCTCTGTCTTGAGGAGCTGGCTTCTAGAGTATTTTATGTCACGCATCTATTAAAGCTTCTTTTCATCTGTAAAATAACTTAATTGTTGTGAGAGTTTTTGTTTTTTTGGGCAGTAATTTTTTGTTGCCTTGTGCTGTTCTGTTTCTGAGAACTGCTAATTGAGTATGAGTAAGTTGTATCTCTGGAATTTGTTTTTCTGATCTTTTTTTAAAGTAGTAACTTCAGATTGTCTATTTGTGCATAATTATATATTGCAAACAAGTTGGGTAATGAGATGAATGAAATTCTGAGCTGATCTTGCTCCCTTTTTCCTGTTTGAGTCCCAAAAACAGATAAGGGAGTAGTGGATGTTTGTGGATATGTTATAAGCTTTATAGTCCTAAACAATAAACTAACTTAGCTGTCTCAAATTTTGTTTATAAGCTTCGATTATATTAAAGAGGCAATAGTGGAATGTATTGTATGTCGTTTAGAACGAGTGGTATTTATTGCTATTTGTATTCTGTGTTCAGATCTAGTCATCACACTTAATTGCAATCGTCCGGGTTAAGCATTTCATCCCTGTATAACAACAAAGGTTTAATATAAGTACATGTATACACTGACGTACTAGAATTTACAGATTAGCCCTCGGCAAGTGTTATAGCTGGTCGCTTTCCTTTACCAAAAATGCAACAGTTTACTCCGCAGCTGCAAAGTGTGAGTTGCAGAAGACACCCAATGTGATTTTGGTTTTGCACAGACTAGAAACCCTGTATGTGTAGGATGCTCCGCTTAGCTCTGGCACACATCCTAGTTCCCTTACCGAGACTGTTGTCACACAGCGAAGAGCTTTGTCCCTGTGCCAGTGGGGCAGCCATAGAATGCATACTGGGGTTTTACTTTTAACTGGTATTGGTTTTATAACCACTGAGTTATGTTACTGCAGCTCACACAAAATTCAGTTGGAGCTGAACGATGGCCTAGTGTATTTAGATGAAAATTATGAGAACAGCTTTCTCCATGACTGACTTCATTAGAATGTGGCTGAGTTGAATATATTTCCCACTACAAAGCCTTTTATTACAATGCAATAAGAATGAAAAGATATTATATATGCAGAAATTTTTATCTGTTGGTAAGTGTATGCTAGAGTGAGGCAATTCTGCAGCAGCTTGAAGTACTTAGCTATTTGAATCCTGATGTTGTGATATCTGAGTCTCTGACAAGACTATGTTCTTTGAAGCCTTAAAATCAGTACGTGTTTTAGTCTTACAATGGAGAAGGAAACCATTTTAATTTGATGATCTTACAGTGCTAACCTCTGCTCCTTCTGTATAGCAAAATTATTTAGAGATAACCAGGATTGTCAGTATTATTTTGTCAAGAATAGTTTATAGTTGTGGTGATAATTTTTTTTCTTGCTGTTACTTCATCCTTCACTAGATTGATGAGTGAAAAGCAAAAGATATTATGTGAAACACAACATTCTACTACCTTCCTGGACCTGTGAAGCAATGAGAATATTGAGAATATAATAATTCACGTTCAGAAATTTTGTTATAATTCTACATTTTCAGTATTTTGTTTTGTGTAATGTATGAACTATACCTCCTCTACCTCCCACTCCCTGTGAAAAATTATCCTCTTATCTCAGTTTTAAAAAGCTGTCCTTCCTGCCTTCTTGACATGTAGGTAGTTGCAAACTTTCCTTCTATAAACTCAGTCCAAGATCTTTTTTCTTGGCTCCTTTCTCCCTTCCTTCGGCAGAAGATTGCTGCTAGGTAAAATGAAGGAGTTCCATTCTTCAGATTTCTGTCATCCTTTTTCTGTTTGTTGTGGAATTCATGCAGCAGCACCAAAAAAAGAGGTTTTGTTTCTGTTACTGTTTGTGTTTAGTTTTTTTTCTATTTTCATGGCTGCAGAAGTGTAAGTGGGGAGAATGAGAGTTAGCATAAACTATATTAGCTCTCTTGGAGTGATAGTTACAAGTGGCCCACTACAGTTTGGTTTTTTCTTGAACACATAAAGAAAATAAATCACAAGTAAAAGCTGCCAGGCAGCTTGTAAAGAGAGGTTAGAAGCTTCAGTCAAGAGCCATTTTCAGCTGCAAAACAGTTTTTCTTAGACCATTCCTTGGACAGGCTGTCAGTCAAAAGCTTTGTTATACCAGGATCTAAAACCTCATCCACGCAAAATGAGGCCTTTATCAAGAGCGTTGGTGGTGCTGTGAACGCTGTGCTGTAAGGATGTAGTGCTGGGCTGTGTAACGAGCGTAATGGTACTGACACCCCCAGATGGCCTCACCTGACCTTGCGTACTCAATAAAAACGTTGTGAACTGCCTGTCTTCCACTTGGAGAGTCAACATGTGCTCCGAAGGAGAGTGCGTTCTCCTTATTAGAGCACAGATGATTTTCTTGGCTTTAATTACCATGTCTGTCATCTCCCTGGGCCAAGGGCTGCATGTCATACAAATAAGAAAAATGTAGGAGCGCAAACCATTTTGTAAAGCCAAAGAGTGACTTGCAAATAGATGCAAACAACAGTTGCCTGGAACAGCTGAGACATTTTGGGCCAAATTAGGACAGGAGGTTGACCCACATGAAGACAGTGTTGTTACTGCTTTCTCTGAACAAGGAGCAGAACTCTACCTGCAGTGGCTGCTGAAGATGTATGTTGAGCTGGCATGTCTCCTAGCTCTGTCTTTTGTTGTCCTATTCTGGAATGACTGTTGAAGGTTAGGTGACCGCTCTTGGTAATTTCTTGTAACAGCGACTTGAGTTTAGAATCTACACAAGCACAACCCAACTTCCAATGATGTCACTGAAATTCACCTAGTAGGGCATGTTCCACTGGATCAAAAATCCCTGGACCTTCTGGATTGTTTGGAGCATATTTTGCCTCTTTTCTGGTTGAACTGCAAGTATGTCTTGTTTGAGGGAACCAACATTTTGGGGTTGGGAGCCTGCCTGGGTCCAGTAGCTCAGAGGTGTTTCTGAGTCTCAGGTTTATATGTAGCTGTTCTGATGAAAATGCTTCCAAAATGCAGGTCTGTTTTCCATATTTAGTATCTGCATGGTTTTCTAACCTATTTGCAATTTTATGCTATTTAAAACTGCCTAATCTGTGAAGATGCTGTGCAGCTTCTCTATGTCCAAATTTTGTTGAAAGGATGATGTTTATGAAGATCATAAACGCAGCGTTTCTTTCTCTTGCTTGTGTCCTTCCTGTGTGTCTTCTGTAGACTTACCTTGCAGAGAACCTTCAGGCAGCCTGCCTTGGAGATATCTCATGGGATCCTAGCCTCTCCAAATACATGGAGTAAGCACACATACTCTTTAGGGCTTGTTCTGGTTGTACTTTGCAAGCTTGTTATCCAAATAATAAGCAAGTCTCTCTCAAATGTGGCCCTGAGAATAGTGGGAACATCTGAAAGCCAGTTACACCATCTGAAAGTGCTGGTCGTAATAAGGAGTAGGGGAATTCAGCCATCTCTGTGGTGAGCTTCTGAAGAAACTTTTTCTTACGTTTGGTGAAGTGTGGTGGGAACTGCCCTTTGCTCTATTTATTTTTTTCTAGTTTCCCCACTTCAACCTGCTGATGTGCAGCAGAAGTGAGAATACATTTTTTCCTCGGATCACTCCTTGCAGTGCTGGAAAATACATAATGCAGCTGCTGATGGACTGATAAAAGGCCTTTCACATTCTCCTGTCCTGGCAGCAAGATTCAAACAGAAGCAGCAAGCAGCAGATAAAAAATGAACATGAACAACCAAATGGGTAATCATACAGACAGCTTTAGTGTATTTAATGAAACAAACAGAACAAATTATGCAGAAATCAGTATAAACCTTTTGTTGTCTGGAATTAATAAGTGTAATGATTACCCAGCATACCAATTGGTGAAAATGTATAAATGAAGAGTATTTAACTGAATGCAACGCATGAAAACTCATTGATAAGAGGAAAAATGTGAGTGAACACAAAACAATTAATTGGATAAGCCACATGCATAGCTGGTAGCTGAAAAGATCACTGAATTTGCAGGCATGCATTATGCTAATGGCATGGGTAGAGAGCTTTTTGTAATTGATTTCCTCCTTTTTATCTCATGACTGATGTCATTTTGACATTTCCGTCAGGCTGACAAGATCTTTCCACAAACAAAATATGAACCTGCAGTGTTACTTATCTGAAAATCAATAATATCTAATTCTTAATATTTGTTGTTGAAAAGTTACCATTATGTAGAAGTCTCCTGTTAGGTTTAATTATTGCCCAATGTGTTATTGTGCAGAGAAGGTGGATGGGAAATAAATGCTTATAATACCAGGTTTAGATCCAGTGGAGAAATTCCAGGTAGACCAGCTATTCAGTGATTAAAAACTGGAAAAGAAATCAGAAGGGTTCTTTTCAGTATCAGTTGCTACTTTAAGTAGCTTTATGCGTTTGCTAGTTCAAGGAAGATTTCACAGTGTGCCATTCTTTTTACAGGCTACAAGCAGTGAGTATTTGATTGTCCGGTTTTCATGTGGACAGGGAGGTCTGAGTTTATTTTGGTGACAAAACTTGGAATTTTTATGATTACCATGGGGACCTGAGGGAGAAACTCAGCTTCCTACGCCCTGTTTTAGTCTTGAATTGCCATTGATATAATTGGGTAAATATCTTTGTTTAGAGAATATATCTAAAATTTTCAGGGAATGTATTCAGCCTACAAACCATCAGGGTTTTTTCATGCGCTAGGAAGACTGATTCTGCTTGTGAATGGAGGACTGTATGTCAAGTATGTGTTGAATTAAGGTAACAGAAGCACTGAGCATGTTTTCCCTATGAGAGCTCACATTTCTGTAGAGCACGTAAGGTTTATGTGTTGCAGCTTACATTTGTTGCAAAGGAAGAAGAGTGAAGAAGCCCTGAGACCTCTGAAGAGTCCTAGGAGAGGTGCACACAGTGACAATACCAGATGTAGCTGTTCTCCTTACATCAGTCATACATTATAGCTTTAAGAGATGATGACAAGTCCAGATTTCAGTTGCTCACCAGTGAAAACTCAGTTCCTTTCCCAAGCACAGGGAAATGTTTTAAAACACATGAAGTGATAAACATGCCCATTCCTTTATTGTATAGGAGATTAAATTTTTGCTTTCCAGGAGTGAGAGATATAAAAAGTTAAGTTTATTTGTTGTCTGTCTCTGGTTAGATAGTAAACTATCTTCCAGATACTTGGCAGGTGTCTGTCACCAGTGCACGCTGGCAGCCCAGAAGGCCAGCCGTCCCCTGGGCTGCATCCCCAGCAGTAAGGGCAGCAGGGAGAGGGGGGACATTCTGCCCCTCTGCTCCGCTCTGCTGAGACCCCCCCGGGAGTCCTGCATTCAGCTCTGGAGCCCTCAGCACAGGACAGACCTGGACCAGTTGGAGGGGGGCCAGAGGAGGCCAGAAAAATGATCTGAGGGCTGGAACTCCTCTGCTGTGAGGAAAGGCTGGGAGAGCTGGGGCTGTTCAGCCTGGAGAAGAGAAGGCTGCGGGGAGACCTTACTGAGACCTTCCACTACTGACAGGGGCCTGCAAGAGAGCTGGAGAAGGGCTTTTTACAAAGGCATGGGCTGACAGGACAAGGGGTAATGGCTTTAAACTGAAAGAGTGTAGATTTAGATTAGATATAAGGAAGAAATGTTGTACAGTGAGGGTGGTGAAACATTGGAGTGGGTTGCCCAGAGAGGTAGTGGAGCCCCCATCCCTGGAAACATTCAAGGCCAGGTTGGACGAGGCTCTGAGCAACCTGGTCTAGTTGAAGATGTCCCTGCTTACTGCAGGGGGGCTGGACTAGATGACCTCTAAAGGTCCCTTCCAAACCAAAGCATTCTGTGATACTGTGGGGTGGATGGAAGAAGCACAGTCACCCTTCACAGTTGATTAGAACTTCCATTCACAAAGAATGATGACTTGTTTGAACCACACCAGTGCTTTGTCAGCTGGTGCTGACTTTGGTTTTTAAACTCCCTGTGTTCATACTCCATTAATTGAAGCAGCAAAAGATGCGTGTTCAAATCCAGCAGTTTTACTGGAACAAACGAACTGCAGGAGATCTGTAACTGATACACTACGAGTATGCTGCTAGAGGAAGCAGTGGTCGTGACAGAGGGGCAGAGGAGAGAAAAAGAATATGATCACTAAAGTAGCTGTGATGTTGCTGTATCACCAGTCAGGTGGCTGTAAGCTGGGGGAGAACTAAATGGGCAAATTCTCTTATCACTTTATGGTCCTGGTAATGTTACAAATATAAAGTAGTTCTATCAAATATTGCAGGTTGTTTGGGGTTTTTCTCCCCCCTGTTTTGAACAGTAGAGCTCAGTTAAACTCTCAAACCTTTCATGTGCAAAAAAATGTTCAGAGTTTGCATATGAAGTTTGGGAATATCTGCTGTCCTCTATCTGTTTTTGGAAGGTTTGGCCTGGAGCCATGTACGCTGACATCTCACAGAATTTGGTCTGGGAACAGACTTCATCTTTCAGGTTCACACATGGATTCATAGACAATGAAGATGGAAAAGCTGCCTTGTACCATTTACAGTCTATCAGTTCATTGCCATATACAGATGATTCCTGACAAATTAAAAACGTTCTTATATTAATTTTAAGCATCTTAGTAGGATTTCCCTGCAGCTTAAAATTAGGCTGGTTATTATATGGTTTGTGAGTTCAGTCTAGGATAAATACCTCCCTCTGATTAATCCTGAGCCACTTAATCGGACATTTCTTTTCTGCACTTGGTGCCTCATTTCAAATTGCTCTGAATTCATCATGTCAGTATGATTCTCCTCTATTAAGCTACAGTTTAATATTGCAATTTATTATGTGTTCCAATAATTTGCGGCACAGTTTGTTTTTTTGCTGTCATGCTAACTTTATTTTCTGTACTTATAACTATCGTTGGCAGCACATTTGCTTGTTTTTCTCACCAAGTATACTAATAAGGAGTTTGGGACATAATTTTTTGTGCTACTGCACTGTGGAACTGTCCACAGGAACTCTGATCACATCTGAAAGAATTATGTGCTACAACTAGATACAGTGAGGAGGGGGAGGGAGAGATGCATGGTGTGCTGGAATGAGCAGCAGTAGGTGAGAAGTTAAGAGTCTTTCTTGGTTTCTCCACTATTCGTGGGGCCTGGTGCAAAGAGAGATGACTGCCAGCTAATACAAGGACCAAGATGATGCTGTAGGAGCTGTCACAGTATCACTGATACTTTCTTTTAAAGCCTGTTGATACGTTTCTTGGCAGGTGATACATAGTGATCAACAGTGCATGTTGTAATTGCACACGCTGAGAGTTCCCTGTGTAACGGTAAGCTGAGGTGTGGGGTTCCTGTCAGATAGTATCACTTGGGGAAGATGCTATGTAGAACAAGTGTTTGAAGACAAAGAGGTGGCTTGTAAAACAGATGCTCTCACAATATATGCTCTAGTCTTCTGAAAATCCTGTAAGGCACTCTGTAATGCAAAGCAAGGAAATTCATTTTCTGGATGCATTTAAAATCTAGTAATTTTAGAAGTGGAGCAAGTGAACCGAAACGAATTTCCATTCCTTAGGTCTGAAATCTTTGAAAGGCTGGCCTTAGTATCCAGTAGGTTTTTACTTTTTCTGTTTTATTTAACAAAAGAGACTGTCAGTTACAATTAGCTTAGTTACTACTGCCAAAAAATAATTTTATCTAAGACCGTTTGGAGGGTCTTTATGGAAAAAGCCACAGTTTTGCAGTAAATGGATGGAGTCTTTGACCAAGAATGACCACCTGTCTGTTTACTGGATATTGTTAGACTGTTTGTATGCTGACTGGTAGTTGACTTCAAGCGCCATTTACCAGGACTGCAGGTAGATTTCTGCAGGTGGAGAAGGAGTTGAGCATACTTTGTGTGTGTGATGAAGGAAGACGAGTAGGCAGTTTAGGGAATGAAGAGGTGGAAACTGAGGGATACTATAAAAGACAGGAAAAGCAGCCATCAAGGAAAGCATGTTTTAGAAGCACAAATTCAGAGAAATCGAAGCCTTATTCCAATTACTAGATGAAATTAATTTCCCCAAGCTTTTAACTGTGAAGATTTTGGCTTAAAATACGAATGCAGCTCATCTCCCCAAGTTGGTGATACCAAGTTTTGGGTACAGAGCTCTAAATCAGAGGGAGAAAGACCTGGCCCATGGCATTTTAACTGAGTATTTGACCCAGAATTCACCTGTATAAATGAGGATAGGCCACCAACAGCAAGCAAAAAAGTGCTACAAAAGTATTATGTGTTTATGTTAATATAGTTTAATTAGTGGGTCTTAAACTGTTGCTAAAACCAGGTCACCTTCTGATTAGATATGGCCTTAAATGTTCATAAGTTTCACACCAGAGCAGTAAGTAGATAAACAGAGTAAAGGAACTAGACACTACTGAGCTGGCAGTCAGAAATATCGCTGTACTGCATCCAGCCACAGAACGGTCTTGTGCTCCTGTGTCTGGCTATGCAGGTTGTGAACTGTGGTGCCAGAGAGCATTCAGGGGAGCGTACCATAGAGATCTCAGGCTGTGGGGCTCTTAACCTGCCTTCTCTTTCACATTTTTTGACTGTTTATTGGGTAGTCATAAGAAAATTTTTTAAAATTATTTTTATTTTTATATTTATTAATATTTTTATTATTAAACTGTTAAAGGAATGTCCAAAGCCATACTGTGTACAGAGGAAGGGTGTGTTCAGAGACCTGTTTCATATCTCAGCTCAACAACCAACAGGCAATTCTGATCTAAATATAACTTTGCAACAGCAGCAAAACCCATAGTATTGTTTTCTGATCTGCTTGCCATGTAAATGATTTCTGAATGCATTATCTTCTGAAGCTTTCTGAGAAAAAAAGTAGCAACTCTGCAATACAGACTTGCTTCAAATGTTCAGTAAAATAGGTTATTTAGGTTAAAAAAAAAATTCCTTGACAGCCAGATATCTTATATGCTGAGATGACTGTAATAATGAAGTCCTCGTACAAGCAAGTATGGGGAAATAATAGTAACACAAAAAATTTTATTTAGAAACACCAAAAAACTTCTGTGAAGGAAATGCCAAATTCTTGACCCTGTTTGCTTTCTTAAGGAAGTGATTAATTCATCACAATAGAACTCCCTATTGCAGATTGCAATTCCTAGAGTTTTGGCCTCAGCTTTATTTAGTGGCTGTTTTTAAATGTGTTAATTCTGAATTATTCATAACTATTTCAGCTGTTTTTTTCAGCTGAGGGATTGCAGTCATAGATTTGAGAATGTTGCATGAAACTGGTTGTGATACCTTTGTGCTAAAAGAAAAAAGAATGGCTTGGTGAGAGTTTAATTTAACTTCCTTGGAGCATGTACTGCTTAGTGTCGGCAGTCAGTGGCAGGTCAAGCCCATGATTGTCATGAATACCCATATATGCAGCTTGAAATTGATGTGTCTGCTATGAATATATGAATAATCACTTGCTAGTCTGGTTTGTATCAGCTCATAGTTTGATTCACAGAATTGTTAAGTTGAAGATACCTCTGGAAATCATCAAGTCCCAACCCACTGCTCAAAGCAGGGTCGGTGAAAGGAGGTTGCTCAGGACGGTGTCCAGTTGAGTTTTTGTGTGTAACTGAATATGGAGATTCCACAACCTTTCTCATAGGGAAACCTGTTCCAGTGTTTGACCACCCTCACAGTGAAAATGTCATTTCTTATGCTCAAATGCAATTTTCTGTGCTTCAGTTTGTCTCTGTTGCCTCTTCTCCTTTTACTGGGTACCACAGAGAAGAGTCTGGCTTTACTTCTCTCAGTATAGGACTTTGCGCTTCGCTGTGTTGAACTTCAGGAGATTAACGTCAGCTGTTGATCTCAGATAGAAAGATCCCAATTGATGCTAGTGGATTCGCATTGACTGACCAAAAAAAAATATGTGATACAATTAAATTCAATTGAATAAGACAGTGGCTGCGGAGATAATTAAACTTACTATTTCATGTTGGATTGGATAGATTCATGGGAATAAAATCAATAAAAAGTAACATTTTCTCTACAGAAGTGCTGTACTAGCAGCAAAATAAAATACTTATGAGATTTTATTTTTGTAGCTGCAATTTAGTTTCTTAAATTAGTTAATTAGTTTGAAAAGTTTACTTTTGGCTAAATTGTGCCATTGATTGGTGGTTTGGGTTTTTTTTAATAGAAATCTTTATTGATTCCAGAGGTTTCTTTTACAAGGAAAAATCAAGGTTTGAAGAAATTATTTTGTGGTAACAACTCAATTTGATTTGTACAGCTTCCAGAGTGAATGTTAACATACTGCTGTACACGAGCTCTTTTTTCTTGTGTGTGTGTTCTTGGTTTTGTTTTTTTTTCCTCTTTATATTATATTGGCTGAAATAGAGTTATAGTGATTACTGCTGAATACAGCTGAAGAAATCAGAGAATTTCATCAGAAATCTGAAATGAGTATGTAGTCAGAGTATTTGGTTATGGGGACAATAACAGTGACTGTTATGTCATATGTTTTTTAATTATCTCCTTTATGAATGAAGGTATCTCTATATGTTTGAGAGAATAATGGCCTTTTAGAAGTGAAGAAGAAAATTATTTTCTCTGCCTTTCAATGTATAGCATACACTTACCTCCTAGTCTTCATAGACAAGATGGCAAATAATATGTAAACACTCAACTTTTATGTATTGGTTGACCCCATTTTTACAAGGGGTTCTTGTTTTTAAAAGAAATCATTCCTTTCACTGTATATTTTTAATAACTTGCGCTTTTTATACAAAGAAGACCTAGGTAGTAATATGTCACTATTAATGTAACTAACGTTAGCAGTGGCCAGATTTGCAAGGTTGTATCATCATGAAGAATTGATTTTTCACAATTTCATTATTAAGGGTGAGCCTTTGCAGGTATAAACTCATTGCAAATTAAGATAAACATCCATTTCATTACAGGGCATAATCTTGCTCTGATCAAAATCAATGCCAGAACTGAATTGTCTGGAGAATTCTAATCTATTAATAGTCATCATTACTATATCAAAGAAGTAATCAGCAAACAGCATTAATGGGAGCAGTGACCAGGGAATTAGGATCTTAATACCTACCCTGTACTTTAATATAGCTTTAAAAAAACATTGCCAGTGGAGCGTGTTACATGTTGTATATTCTATTTACATTAAAAGTAGGATACGCACCTTAGAAGAGTACTGGATATGAGGTCATCTGTGCTTATTTGTTGGGAGAAAGAACAGTGTCTCTAAGGAAGAAAGTACAGAGAGCAATAGGAAAAAAGTAATTGTTTACCCTTTTCTGCTGGAATAATAAATAAGATTACATCTTCAGACCAGTCCTGAGTAGTAATTTCCTACTTTAAGTAGCCAGATTCCATTATAAATGACAGCAGTAATTGCTCAATCTGTTGTAATGAGTTTAAGAATATATAAGAAAAATTATTCTGTGGAGATTCCCTGGCCCTGTCTTTGAATAAGGAGAGAGGACTCCCAGCTGACTTTTTTCAGCGCATTACCATTTCTTCCTTTGTGAGCAAAGTCAGTCCCCATGTCCTGCAGATGGTAGGAATATGCGTGCCTTTCCCTCCAGCATTGACACATTTCCCAGAAGTGGAGTTCTTGTGTTAGCGCCTTGATCTTTAGTAAGGTCCTAAAGAGCCCAGTGAAAGGGACTATACTGGAAAGCTAATATAATTTTCATTTGATGATTGTCATTGAATGCAGGTGGCAGGAGGGGAAATGATCCTGTACCTCACCAACTGCATCCCTTACACAGCATCCCATCTGGTCCAGAAGTGACATTACACACAGCTTTAGAAGCAGTGCTCAGGACAGAGTTCCCTTATCCAGAATAGAGAAGGTGAATGCTGAAGGTCTCTGCTCCCCCGTTTTTCTAGGAAGAATCAACAGTTAATTTCCACAAGCTGTGAAGAGTTTGAGTGCAAACTGGCTCAGGTGCCAGTTTATCAAGCAACTATAATACATATTATTGGGATAAACAAGGTGGCTATTACCTGCCTATTTTCTTGATGAAAAGATGTAGCCATGCCAGTACGCTATTCGATGCTTACCACTTAGCTGTCTGAGAATGTACCAAATCTTGAGCTGAAAGGACATGTCCTTATCTTTCTGTCAGTTTCTCTGCAAAGATGATTTACGTGCTTCCAAGCTATGTAAGAGCTCTTTGCTTCTCACCAACACCCAGTCTTTTTCATTAAAATGACTAAAAGAACTGAAGCATGAGGTGTTCTGTCTCTCAGCTGTCTAGCAAAATTCGGTAGACCTTCTTGGAGAAGAGCTGAAACTAATGCGATTCTTCATGGTAACGTGTTCTTTAGCAATACCGAGGACTGCATGAAAAATCAGGAATTGTACCAGATAAGCCTGTCGCTTTCTTGATCTCAGGACTGTGATTTTTAACTTCTGCTGACTTGCAGTCCACTGTAATTTGTGATTCACACCAGATGCTGAAGAGGGGTGTGTGTAGGCTTTTTATTTGTTTTCAGTTTTCCTGATCTGAAGACCAGATCATGCAGGGAACTCAAGAGTACAGTGAGACTTCAGAGGAGAGTAAGCAAAAACATGGAATCATCCTGAATTCTGGGTCATTAATAAGGAATAGAATGAATCACTTTGTGAGTCAGTGTGCTTCTTCCTCGAGTGCTGGAGAGCTGAAGTTAAAAAGTGAGCTGGAAGTATGACTAAATCTCTGAGCTTAGCTTCGATAAACTAGTTTTCCTAGCAGCTATTGCTGTTTCTTGGTTATGTTAGCTGTTCAGTTTGCTTTCATCTGTGTAGGAAAGAAGCTTAATTACCTTTCAGTCTAATTCTCACTTTTCTTTTGCCTAACTTCAGCTTTTCAGGGAAAATTGGTGAGCTAAGGTTAAGGTATATGCTTGATTTAACATCCTGCAGAAGACTTTGTTGTGATATTGTAGACTTTAGCTGTATGTAAAGCTAAGACCATTGTTCTTCTGACTGACCTTTTCAGTTAAAAGGACTTTGAGTTACACTAGAGATCTAAAGATCCATTTTCATCTGTGAACTGCAGTGACAGCTCTTCTCCAGAGCAAAACAGTTCAGAAAGCTCAAGACTAATTTGAAAATGGATGGCTATCAACTCAACTCAGACAGAGGAGGCTGGCACATCAATTTCTGACCATCTTTAGGAAAGAAGGCTCATTATACCACTGGCAAATACTGAGATTCCTTGAAATTGCCATTGCAGCATAGCACTGACAACATGCTCCAAAATTCATTCGGTATGGTTTCGTGTAGCATTTCTGTGTAAGAACAAACCAAATGTAGACATGTTTCTAGAACAGGAGTGCTGTTAGCTCTTCCCCAGTAATACATCCTTCAGAGTGGAGTTTTCTTTAAGGTAGGTAAGCTCAACAGCGGGCTGTTTTAGGCAGCACTTGGGAGGTAAGAGAAGCTTGGCTACTGTATTGTATATGAGAAGCAGGTAAATAGCTCAAGCAAAACCATGGCTTGGTTGCTTGTTCATTGCATTCACTGCATAAATATGTTTCTTTGCTCTCTTCTAACTTTAATTTCAGGTCAAGTCCTGGCCTTGTGAGGGTCCCTTCATCCTCCTCTGCAAAGATGATAATAGAGAATCATAGGTCTAGTCAGAATTCCTGTTTTGAGAACTAGAAGCTGATATTTGTGTGTGACTTTGTCCCCAGTCCCATCAGCTGTGAAACACTTTGATCAGGTTCAATCAGGAATGACAGCTAGAAACAGACCTTGCTCTTAATCTTGATAGTGTAATTTTCTGTGTCTGTAGAAACTAAAAGTAAGACTTTCTGTGGCTGCATTTTCATTCTGATCAGGCATATGCTGTTGAAGACAGTGTTATGACAGTCCCCTCTTGTTACACTGTGTTTCACATCACGGTGTGGTCTTGGAGCCCAAGGTAAGAATAAATCAGAATATGTATGAGAGTGTCCTGCCTAGACTAGAGCTACTTGGAAGTAAAACCAACTATTCTGTTTCCATGCAGACTTTAAATCTGTCTACAGGGTGGTCACCTTCATGAGTTGGCATGTGTGTTTTCCAGTCTATAAGAGCTAGCTGTGATCAGTCTCCAAATGCTACTGGTTGACTCAAAACGCTTTTGAGCAGCGAGAATGATAGAGCTGGCTCACATAAGTACATGTTCTTGTAATACAAATAACCCCGGGTCAATCCAGTGTTATTTCAATAAAAACAAGAGTATCAACTACACTTCTGCAGTAAGCAAAAGAAAAATAAATCAATAAAACCCTTGCAATTGAATTATAAAGTTAAAATGCTAGGCACCTTTCTTTAGAGGTGGCTGACTGATTTATCAAATTGCAGAAATCTCAGTCATCTAGATTTCTGAAAACATTAATTTAGGCCTCTTGAAAACAAGAGGATATTAAAATTCTCTTGGGATAAAAGCTATGAGATAAATGCAGGAAATCAAGCATATTATTTATGCCAGTAAGAGAAAAGTACAGAACATCTGCAGAAAGCCCTGTTTGGATTTTGCTTTTACTGTCATTTCTACATAGAAAGCACCAGCTATTACAGATAAGTAAGTAGGTAATTTTTTTTTCATCTGTTCAGCAGAGGACTGAGCAAATAATGAAGTCAGTGTTTTATCTAACGAAAGCTACACAAAAAATGTTTACGCAAAATATTTTCCAAACTAATACTGCTTTGTTGCAATCAACTGATTTCTCTGGTGATTTTCTCTTGAGAGTTTTGTTTTTTGCTTGATTCAATCTGAACTAAGGCAGTCGCTTTAGAAGTCTCTCTGTCTGTGATTCCTACATTCTGTTTAAAGAACTAGAAAGTTTTGGATGTTGGAAGTTTCTGATCGTGTTGGAAGGCAATATAAGTTGGACTCATGGGTGAAACTGCCAGTGGATAATAGCATAGCACATCTTTCTAAAAAAAATTCTCTTGTGAGGGGAGTAGGGGGGAAGGAAAAAATCTTTAGATGATTTTACTGAGGGGATTAATCGGAAAACAGAGATCAGAATGGTTGACCCAGATGTTTTTGATATCACAGCATTTACACAGACACTCGGGACTAAATGTGATTTGAATTGGTGAGGGGTGCTCAGGGAAGCAAGAAGTTCTCTATCATATGTTTGGCCATTTATTCTTCATTGTATTAGTCTGTCTTCTTTGATGCTTTCTTCTCCCTGGTATCCAGTGATAGGACACGTGGGAATGGTTCAAAGCTGCACCAGAGGTTTAGACTGGACATTAGGAAGCGTTTCTTTGCTGAAAGGGTGGTCAAATGCTGGAACAGGCTTTCTAGAGAGGTGGTCGATGCCCCAAACCTGTCAGTGTTTAAGAGGGATTTGGACAATGCCCTTCATAACATGCTTTAACTTTTGGTCAGCTCTGAATTGGTCTGGCAGTTGGACTAGATGGTCGTTGCAGGTCCCTTCCAACTGAAAATATTCTATTCTGTTCTAGTCTGTTTTATGTTATTCTGTGCTATCCTATGCTATCCTCTGCTCTGTCTTCATTACTTCCTTGAAATCGGTAAGTTTGTGTGGATGAACACAGCAAGATCCTGTCTAGAAAAATGGGACTACCAGTTGCTGTAAATAACAAAAAAGTCTAAAGGCAAGGGTTAAGTGATATTTATGTTATCAAGCAACAGAATAGTGTATCAATTTCTGGTATTGCTTAGTAGGGCAAGGAGGCTAGAGTCTGAATGAAAAAGAGAGTATCGCTGTATCCAGAGAATGCCTCTTGCAGTAAGGAAGGTAATGGGTAGGAGTTAAATGCTAGGAGCAGGAGTATAGTTTGGATGTGCCTGTTTATGGATCTGGCCTTGATTCTGTTACCAAAAATGTTATATGACATACCTTGGAAATGCCTATTTATCTCTAGCAATTACAGTCGTGATAACTGGTTCACATATCAGTGTCTGCATTTGTTTGGATGTGTCCCGTTCCCCCTACCTAAACTCAGCTTATTTGGGCAGAAAGCATTCTCAAGATTACTCTTAAATTAGTTTTCTGGTCAGTCCACTCTTTGGTTTTGGGGGAAGGACAGAGAAATCTCTTCGTATTTTCCTTCTCTAAAACAGTTATAAAGTCTCTGACAGTCAGACTAGGAGTCTCCTTGGTGTGAGTTATCGTCTTCGACAGGAAAGGACTACTGCAACAGTTCTTAAGAGAAATAGCACCTTTGCTGTTGACTGTCTGATTGGTTAATATTTTGTTTTCTCTTTATCTCCACTATTAACTGTTCCACTTGGCGTTCTTTGTCACTGTGTAGTGCATTACTGTTGTCTTAGCCCTGAAGAGTTGCCTTCTGTGGTGATATCAAAGCTGATTATGCAGTTCAGGCTTGCACCAGATTTGCCTGATGAAGCACTTACTCAGTCTAGTATTTGTAGTATGTCTTGCTGTGTCACTAAAAAGAAAAAAAGAGACTGGAAAATATTATGTCTTTAGAGTGAAAGGACAGCCAGCTCCTCCTCCCCTTTTCAAGAAATAATTGAAATTAGTCAGTTGTAAAAATGAAAAGATTTTTACATTTTAAAACCCATTAATTTGTTTGAAAAATTAAAATGATTTATGTGCTTCAGAATGAAGAAACTACTGAATTTCGATAGAATTGTTTGGTATTCTGTGATAATTTATATGAAATATTACTGCAGTACATGTAATTATAGTTGGGTATCTAAATTTGAACTGTTAATTATCTTTAGCTAGCAATTTCATGGAGGATAATCATATTTCCTTGAGTTGAAAGTGAACATTTTAAGTAACAGATGAGCTACAAGCCACAGGTTTTTGGCAGTAATGGCTGCTACTTCCCTATTTTCAAGATAAATCTCTTAATTAAAAGCTGTATGGCAGTGTCTCTCTGAAATATTTCATCCTCTTAAAGAAGAATCCAGGGAAATAAGGAGTGGATGCCAGGTAAAAAAACATCTTCTGTGGGGTTTATTTGCTTCTTAATTCAAACTGTAAGTATACTCAGGAATTGTTGTGTTTAATGCTTTTACCTCTTCTCTGACATGTTTACCTCTCAGTACTCAATAGCGAAGGCTGTTTGAATTCATGAGGGGCTTGAGATGAACTCTTAAAGTTTAGTTTTCCAGCTCTAATAATAAATCAAATCCTGCTGGTCTGTTTGATGTTGAGATTATGTATATGTCTCAAGCATACCTCCAAAAGACTTTTTATTTTTCCTGAATTAAAAAATTATGTGTTTTTAATACGTGGTATCGTATCGGTGTAAAACAGTGGTTCCTCACTGGTATTTATACTACCTAGTAAACATGTTCTATGCATTGTCTTCTACACTGTAGCATTTAACTCAATTACCTTTTTTTTCTTATGGTAGTATATGGGATTATATTTTCTCCTTCTCTATGCATGATTTGAGAGATTAATCCCAGTTCTACTGCGTACTCCAGAACAGGCAGCAACTTTATTTTTGCTGTCTTCAAAGGACCTAGACTTAGCTGGAAATGAAGATACCCAGTTTCCAGTCCCTGATTCTTTTGAGAGTTATTTACAAGTTTGGAGCACAGCATTGAATTCAATGATGATGTAATGCAGCTGTGCAGCCACTCTCCTCTTGGTGTCCTGGGTCACTTTGGTACTTAAAGTGTAGTTGAAGAAGGCTTCAGATCACTTGCCTTATTTCTCCCCCAAGTCTTTTTGTTTACGAAAATCCCCCAATGAGAAGTTACTGTTGCAAATAGTGGATAGATCAGGCTTCATCACCTTGCACCTTCCATTGTAGCAGGAATAAATACCATTTTCCCATTCCTGCTGCATGCAAAGAAGCAGGGATCTTGTATGTAACCCTTACTGCTGTAGCTGTGCATAGTCTTGGGGTTTCCCTAATTTCTTAAGTATTTAGGGGGATTATTTGCAGGCAGTACTAACACTGTTATAATCCAGCGAACTCCTTGACGCTGCCTACCATGCTGCATTATGTGTTTGACAGAAGCATTCTAATCCTCCAATGTAAAAAAGTTTCTGTCCATTAAGGTACTCTTCAAAATGTATTTTGACTGTGTTTTACATGCTAATCTGTATGCTTCTGACAATTCACTTCAAACAAATTTTAAATTAAATGCACATCCCTGAAAGATTGATACAAATACTTAGCGTGGCTAAGGGGAGGACAAGTGGTTGAGCAGGATGTGGCCTCTTATGAAGGATACTGTTGATGGCGTATGTCTGGCAACGCAGGAAGCAGGAAGTTACCCTGATCCAGTGTTGAACTGAAAATAAAAGAATTATCTTGACAGGGATTATTTGTAGCTAGATACCTCATAAATCCCTCAGTGACAATAATTTATATTAGAATTGGAGAGCTTTTGACTAGATACTGTACTTGTGCTAAGGTCTAGCAGAAAGAGAGGTTTATTCTCTGGTTATTGGTAATTGACAGGGTAGTAGCTGTTTAATTAGTACTGACCTGTTTGAATTAACCTGGCAACTCAGTTTTACAAATTTTTTCTCAAGAAACTAGAGGTATACTGTCAGGACTTTATTTCACAAAGGGATGCACATCTGATCATACAAAAAAAAAAAAATCAGTCAACACATGGTATTCCTGACCCCTGTAAGGAGAAAAGTGTGTTAGCCAGGAATCACACTAAAGCAGCACCATCATGGGTGTGTGCAGGGACCGGCTGCATCCTGATGTCATTCTGTTGTAGATTTAAATCTGATACAAGTTCATTAGTTCGACCTAATTTCACCAAGTGTAATTGAGAAGCATGGAGAACTTGGCAATGAGTAAAGAGTGAAAAATGTACCTTGCAGAGAAGGATGTCTTTCCAGTCTGATACAGCTGTATGATTAGGGCAGAGTTTACAAGACTGTCTCTTGTAGCCTATATTAAGGTTAAAGCTGCTTTGATTAGTGTCTGAGTGCTGACCCCTTCTTTTCAAAGTTATTTCAGAATCTGAGGCCTTTGAGGCTTGTCTTTCCTGTGTTCTCAGAAAAAGGAGGTTTCTTCAACATCTCTGTCAACAGAAATGGCAAAGCCAGGCTATGCAACAGGTTCTTTTTTAGGACTTTTTGTAAATGGCATAATTAACTGAACAAATCAGGACTTCGTTCTCATTTTTTGGTAGCTTTGATTTCCACCCTGAGACCACTTTAGATATTTCAGCGAAATGAGGTTTCTTGAAAGGTACATGTAAATAAAATACACCAGAAAAAACAAAAAAGTGTCACGAGAATTCACTGTGACAGTCTTGCAAAAACAGCCTAATGATTAACACTCTAGTTACTTGTTTTTCAGATAATGTAGGTCTCTTTTTGTTCTAACATGTCTATGTCCCTGATACCTTCTTTTTGTTTCCCAAGTCCTTGCGTACATTTGTATTTTGTGATGTGTTTTTCATGTTGCTTCGCTGAACTGTCTTTCTTTGTGAAAAGAAACTAATTCAGCTAAGCCAAAGGGAAGGTGATTGACTGTCCCACTTGGAAAAAAAATAAAAATAATTTGCCTGTGACAATAAGCTCAAAATGTTCTCTGGGAATTGTACTTCTATAAAATCCTCTTTGAATTGAATTTCAGCATTAAAATTTATGCAGTCATTTGGTATCATACTTTTTCCTTCAGGAAAGATAAATATTTTAGTCTTTGAACAGTGTGAAACTGAAAACATTCACCAATAGCCCCAGCTAAAATTGCAGTAGGCTGCTGTGCAATTCCAGTGATGAATACTGTATGTTTGCATTTGGAAAATATACAGTAATCGCTGCGAGCATAAAGCATTACAGACAAAGAGATGGATCATTTTCTGTGATTGTTACAGAGGCCATTTGAATGGTTGTTTTGCAGTTTCATAATTTGTTGCCACTTACATATGTTGAGGATTTTGTCTTCAGCTCAAGAACTGCTTAGTGTAAGGAAGACATGTATTGCATGCTTAGCAAAGCATCCATTAAAACTTGAGGATCTGAAGATCCTCATGGGGTAGTTTAATTTCCAGAAAACACCCACAAAAGCAATTACATTTTAAATGAATAATTGATTTGGGGTGCTTTAGGTCAGATTCTTGTTCACAGTTTCTCGCTTTATGCATTTCAACTTGGTAATCGGTTTGGTTCATACAGATAGGTTTTTAAACCCATCTAGATATCTTGTCTGGAGAGAATCAGATGTCAGGATGGGGTCTGCTGTGTCTCTAGATGCTATCATTGTCTTTATTTCATCTGTGATTTTTTTTTTTTTAGAAGAAGGTGCTACAAACTGAAAGATTGAGTGTAACGTAGTTTTATATATTCCAATAATGATAATTCCCAAGAGGAAGATGTTTTTGACATGCTTCAAGTACCTTTATGGCATGTTTTTTAAACACGTCTTTCAACAGCAATTCCAGATATCCCACCTACACAAAATAAGGTGAAAGGTACTCTCTTAAGTTGGTAATTCCTAAACCATTAGGATGTAAATATCAAAACAATACTTTCTTGTCTTCACATAGGAGTCTACAGCTGTCCAGTTAGTTCTAAAAACCTATTCAGTTGGGTTTGGGAAATGGAAGTAAACAATAAGGGGACAAATCAAATATTGCTTAATATGTTTTCCTCTGATTTCAAGTCTTTTATGCCTTTTAAGTTATTTCATAGCACCTATTCCTGTAAAACTTAAATCTTCCCATTTCATTCCAAAATTCCCTTCAACTCCATAAAATTCTTAAAAAATTAATTTCCGTTAGTCTCCGTTAATTTCTTAAGAAACCATAGCTCCCTTATTTAAAGAGAAAGTTCAGTAACTTTCAGAAGGCCGAGGGAGAACACTGAGGTGGCACAAGCCTCGAGCTGGGGCACTGTCGTGAATGAGTCGTTTAGGCTGCTTAAAGAATCATCGTCAAAGGTATTAGCAAAAGTGGTTTTAATAAGAATTTATAAAAGTGTGACTTAACAAAGTTCAGTGGCAAGGTTCACTATATTACTTACTATATGTGTGGAACATAGATGGGAAAATCAAGTTAGAAGCGAGTTAGAGTGATTTATACAGAGACCGAAGATGGAAAAGGGTAATGGAGACCCTCCCATTGAGTCACAAGGTTCGGAATGGACCCCCTGGCTTTCCAAACTCCTTCTTGGAGAGAAGCCTAGGTGCGGCGGGATCCAGGCTTAGCCCCAGACTTTATTAACAGTTTATGTTTAAAGCATTGTATGTGTCTAGAATTAGTCTAAGGTTTATTCACAGTTTTAAGGTGGATCACAAGATTTTTAGCAGCACTGACTAATTTAACATTTACAAAGTGATTCAATAGAATTTACTGCAGTCACAAGGACTTAATTATGGATTCAAGATGGCAATATTTATACTGTATTTGCAATCAGGTACCTAAATCTATGCACACATGCACGCACACAGACACAAAGATATATCTATCTATCTATCTATCTATCTATATATATATGAAAAGGTATATACCTGTTAAAAAATCCACTTGAGTTCAGTGAAAAAATCACTTCAAATGTCTCAGCATTTCTCAGTGGGTGAGGTTTGAGCTTCAAGGACTGAAGGGTTTCAGCCCAGGTCCCATCATCGGTCTTTGGTGATGCTCCTCTGAACTTTGCCATCTTGAGAGTCCGCGAGCTCTCAGAGGCATCCCATGCAGAGGGAGATGCTGAGTGCGGCCCGCTGAGGTCTGTGAGAGCTCAAAGGGCCTCAGTTAGGACCACTGTTTGTAAGGTTGTGAGATGACTGACTTTAGGCATCAGTAAATTTCCATCCTGGCCACAATCTGGGTCGGCAGTTACTGGAATTCCCAAAATTCCAGTAATGCTGGTACTGATCCACCTGAGGGGCTGTGAGGGGATGACTGATGATTCCTGCTTTTGTTCCCCACCTTGGCCAGGCAACTGGAGTTCCTGGTACGGTCAAGGGACGCTTAACTGCCAAACTCATTGCATAAAAGCCAAGACTTGATGGGAATTCCTGATATCCTAGAGCGGTGCAGGGGAGGGGGTGGGGGGGAAATGCATCACCATAGGCACAGAACCTGGCTCTCCAGCAGCCAAGTTTCATCCCTGACTGAGCAAATCCCTTCCCTCTCGGCACTTTACCTTCCTTACCTTACCTTTGTATCTTTAGTTGCTAAGCTCTGTGGGACAGTGTCCTCTCTGTGTGTTTGCATAGCACTTAGAATAATGATAACCTTGTCTCAGCCGAGACCTCTCAGAGCTGCTGCAATGCAAATATTCCATTTTCTGTCTTTCAGTATATTCACAAAATCTCCAGTGTTTTATCAAGCCCTGACAGAACACTTGGCTTGTCTCAGGAGAGGTTTTCCTATGTTCAGCAACTTCTAGGGTCAGGACTTTGATTTAGCTGAACCAATTGATTAAAATGGCTTTTCTTCATACTGTGTGCTCGGTTCATTCCTTTCTCCTTTTCCAATACTTAACTAAATATTTCTGTCTGGAATTTGCATCAACATCTGTCTTGAGTTACCATTGTTTTAAACTAAATCAGACTGATTTTCTTAATTTGATTTGTGTCAGTGTCTCCAAAGAGGACTGGGTGGTGTGATATGTTGCTCCTTGCCTTCTTTATACAAAACAGACTATTAATTCTTATGGTCTGGGAAGTAACCAGCTTCACAGGAGTGTTTGTGTAGATGAGAACCGTTGCTTTGCTGAGTCCTTGGAATCTGTCTTCTTATGCAGAGTGATAACTTTGATTATAACATTAGGCAGTATGTAATATGTTGCAGCATGTGATGGGTGTATGTGTGTATTTCCGTTTTCTTTGTGATACAGTGAGATATTGACTAGCTGGTGCAGAAAACAAATTTGCTCAAATATATTCTACTGATTGACCAATTCTTCAGTGTAAATATCGCCTCTAAGCCCAGGATTCTTGAAGAGTGAATTGTTTTTCTTAATGTTATTGAGTGACAACATCCTCAAAACGCAGCCATCGTGCAAAGTTGCCTATATGGAGTGCACAGCAATTCAGTTGTCTTGGAGTATATAGTTACCTTTATAATGGATATTGCCACATCGCAGGGCGGTTTGCTGTTAATTCCATGTTCTTTGCTGCTGACTTGGCACACACTGGGACTATTGGGTCAAGCAGCTCTTTCTGGATGTGCATGCCTCAGGGTAAAGGAAGTCAGTCTTACAATATTGCAATGTAAGGCTGCTCTGCAGAATATTAGTTTCATAGCCACAAGATAGAGCATCATTATGTTACTTTTCCATCCTCCATTAGGCATAAGTTCCCCTGGAGGAGTGTTTGTGAGTCTCTCTTCTTCCTGACCTTTAGTATAGAGGAACACATCAACCATCTGAGGCAAAATCTGCCTTTGTGTCTCATGCTTGTACAGATCCTGCTGAACTTCTGCATACATTCATGAGCATCTCCTTCTGGAAACCTGGCAGATCCTGGAAAAAAAAAAACCAATTCTGGGGAAATAATTTTTTAAGAATATCATGAGGTTTGCTCTGAAGCCCATTTAGCTAAATGTGCTGCTGCTGTCTACCACACGTTTGAATCGCCGGACAATTGCTGCTAATCCTTAATACAAGTCTGCGTGAACTGATCAACTACGCTGTGATTTGGGCAATATTTCTTTAACCCTTCTAAATTGCTAGGCGTTGTAGATTGCCTGAAAATGAAGTCGCAAAGCGCTTGATGCTTCTGCCTGGAAACACTATCTTCAGATTTTAGTTCATCTTCTTCGAAAGATCTAGAAAAAGATAAACTGGGATGGAAAATGGAAATATGAAGATAAACCTAATTTTTGAGAGGAAATATTTGGGAGTAGTCATTCCAGGATTGCACTTGATACTGAATATCCAAGACAGATTTAGTTTTGCTCACTCCAGTTAGCTGGAAGATGGAATGATGCAGACGAGTCCTGCCCTTGCAGTCTCGGATAGGTTTATACAGGTTTCTAGTTCCAGAGGTCTGCAGAATGGACAACACTATGCTCACACAGATGCAAATGTGTGTTGTTGTTAGCCATCAGAAAAAAAAACCCAAACCTATAAAGAGCTGCATATCTTTGATACATAAGAAGAAAGAAGAGCTCTTCTACAGGAAGAGCACAAAAGAGCAGTGTTGTCTTTTGTCATATTCCAGTGGCTAATTAGCAAATGTGAGAGGCACAAGAGAAAGTCTAAGTTGAAAGAAGAAGAAATGTTTACTTTTGGTTTAGGTGTGTCAGTCTACATTGGGTACTAAGAGTTGGTGAGGATGTTGGAAGAGGGAGGGAGGATATTCCAGTTTTCTGAGATATGTTGTCAGGATCGTATGTTTATTTTTTCCATAGTGGCTATAGCCTGGTTCTCTGACTGTGCATCTCACAGCCTGTTTCTGTGTAAGACATGCTACTGTTAGGAAAATACATTCATTTCAAGAATACCATGGCATAGAAATGTCAGAAGAAATGATTTCTGCTTGTCTGATAGATAGGCTGAAAGGCAAAGCAAGTTTATATGACTCTCCAAGGGCTGTACACATGGAGGTAACTCAGTCTGCAAGAAATCTTTTATTTATGCAGGATTGTTTGTTATATTTTAAAGTTCACCCCTCACTCTCTTTTGGCAAGTATGGAATCAGCACTGGTTGAAAAAGCTTCTAGGGAAAAATATATTTGGTATAGTGGTTTGATGATGAATCAACAGTCTGTCTTGCTCCACCACATCCAGTCTAAAGAGGTGATTTATTTGTGTGTTTGAAGATGAAAGGCAAATCTGCAGTAATTGCATTCAGACAGCTCTGTAGTATAAACTTAAGAAACCACTCGATTGTAGTGTCAGCTGAAATTTGCCATCCCATACATTTATCAGCAGAACACAAATTACTTTATCGCATCTAGTGTCTGGGAACAGAGGAGAAGGCCACTCGAAAAGCCCTGGCAGGAGATTAGAAAAAAGATGCATGTCTGACCCAGCACCGATGGTGATTTTACTGTTAAATTCACTGATAGCAGAATCAGAACAGAATTTTGTGTTA
>Ga0065711_1004006_pt1 | contig 35361 bp, 22 predicted proteins | sample Hoacrofraction12_FD_59098 | JGI IMG/M metagenome (GOLD analysis project Ga0065711, IMG submission 59098) | Hoatzin crop microbial communities from Cojedes, Venezuela - Epithelial fraction 12 v2 (version 2) | ecosystem: Host-associated > Birds > Digestive system > Esophagus > Crop | place... | reverse complement strand
CCCCCCGGCTCCCGGACTGATGCCTGGGGGGCAGCAGGGGATGGAGAGGGGGTGCTGGTGGCAGTTGGCTCCCAGTTATTATGGTCTGGCCCAGGGACAGGCTTGGATCTAGCCATAGGACCCCTGCTGTAGGAAGGCTATGAGATGCAGTGGGTCCTGCCACCGTCTCATTTCCCCCTAGAGCCAGCCAACATGATCTTGGTTTTTTTGTTTTCGTTTCCAAGACGTTGCAGGCAGAAAAGGCTGCCGTTCTAGCCTGCCGCTGGCAGAGATCTGAGCAGCAGAGGGAGCTCCCTGCTCTGGTATGAACAATTTCTCAGCCGGAGCTGCCATGTCCCTGTCCCGAGGTCGCGGGTGCTCCGCACCGGGACGAGCTTGCGGGATGGAGGGCTGCCAGCTTCCCCACGGGTGGGGCAGGCGTGCAGCATCTGCTGCATCTCCTCACTAGGAGTAGATGCCTGCCATCTCCATGTTTAGTGGCTGTTTCTTGTGAAGCGGCTATGCTGCCTGCAAACGCAACACGCCAGACAGAGTCTGTGCCCCCGGAGAGCATCCTCCAGGACCAGGTATCAAGGAGACTCAGCTACCAAATACCTGGCCCAAATGGCAAGCTTGAGCTCTGCAGGTGAAAAGCTGAGCTCTAAGGGGCCCCACTGAGGCATCCCACAGCTGGTCCCTGTGTCAGGCAACGTGGATGTCACCGTGACAGTTTCACCCCCAGCTCCTGCTGGTGATGGTGCTCTGGACACCTCTCAAGGAGAGCCATGGATGTGGCTGTGAGTGACAGACATGGCAGCACCAGAGGTGCAGGGCCAAAGCAGTCCCCACTCCTCCCTTGGCCATGGTCGCTCTTCTCCAGTGAGAAAGCCCAGGTGGACTCTAGGAATTTGAAGAGGGGTGCTCTCCATAGAGAGATTTGCAGAGGACAGTAATAATCTAAAAACTTTTTTTCTGTGTCAGGTCATCATAAAACGGCTTGAGGTTGGAGGGCAAGATAATCTGTTATTTTGTCTTTCAGTACTTTGAAAGGCTTTTTAATACAACTTTTCTTCGCATGCTTTGACATTAACTTCAAGACGCAAGAAGCACAGCGAACTTGTTTCCTTTTTTTTTTTCTTTTTGGCTGTGCTGGTTTAGGCGAGGATAGCGTGAGTTTTCTTCATACCAGTTTGTATGGGGCTGTGTTTTGGATTTGTGACCAAAACAGTGGTGATATCATAGGGGTGTTGTAGCTATCGCCAAGCAGTGCTTACGCAGCATCAAGGCTTTTCTGCTCCTCGCCCTGCCCCACCAGGCACGGGGCTGGGGATGCACAAGAAGCTGGGAGGGATGACAGCCTGGAGAGCTGCCACAGCTGCCCAGAGGGACACCCCAGGCCTTGCGATGTTGTGCTCAGCAATAAAAGCTGGGGGAAGCAGGAGGAAAGGAAGGATGTTAGCAGTTACAGTGGTTGTTTCCCAAGTCACTGCAATGCGAGATGAAGCCCTGCTTTACTGGGGATGGCTGAACATCTGCGAATGGGAAGCAGTGAATTAATTCCTTATTTTGCTTTGCTTGCTCACACAGCTTTTGCTGTTAAACAGTCTTTGTCTCATCCCACAAGTTTTCTCACTTTTGCCCATCCAATTCTCTCCCCCCTCCCACTGGGGAGGAGAGAGCAAGTGGCTGCGTGGGGCTGAGCTGTTGCTGGGGTCAGCCCACAAGTTTACCTCACCTGCTTTGGCAAAACCAGCCTCCATTTTCAGTGCTCCTGAGCACACGTTTGAGCTTCCCCCATCCCTACCCACACACGAACACCCGCATGCAGAATTTCAGAGAAGAGCTCCTGACAGCTCGGCTCCTCCAAGCTCAAACCGGATTCCAGAGCAGTCCCTGGAAGATGCGGTAGATGGCACTCCCGGTATGACATTCTGGGCCTAAAACTCTACTTCTGAAGTTAAACTTAAATTAAAAACCCAGAAAAGTTCAAGAGAGCTTTAAGCCTCTTAATTTAAACACAGATGCTGAGCGGCTGGAAGAAATTCCTGACACTGGAAGCTGCTTTTCCCACCTTGTTCAATAAGAAAGGTCCCTTCCCCGAGTTATCAGCACCGTTGGAGTGCGGGATCCCTGAAACAGCAGGTAACCAAACAGAGAGATTTGGGGGAAGGCAGGCGGAGAAAAGGGCACGGCCGATTTTATTATCATTAATAATAACAAATCCTTCTCTTGGAAAACTTCTCACCTCAGAAAGGACCCGGTATAAAGCTCGATGGAGAAGTGGCATTGGATGTGAGTGCTTTTCTGGTGTTTTTCAGCTGTGGCTTGCGGTCGGGGAGGTGCCACATCCCTGACCCATTTTCTTTAGAGCTGCACGCAGGAGGCTTTGGAACATCGCAACATTACACAGCCACTGAGGCTGCTGCTCTGTCCCAGTGCACCATTGTGGAAACGCAAAGCAGGCACTGCCAGTGATGGAGGTTTGACAAAAAGTAAGAAAATTCTGTCTAATTGATTCTTAAATCCTCCTGAGCAGCTGGATGGATCATGTGGGTGTACGGAGTCATCTCAGATAGAGAAACAGCGAGGCCCGGAGTCACAGGAGTCAGGGTGTAGTGGTTGGCTCCAGCAGGGTCCTGTTCCCATTCCAAGTGCCTCTCCAGAAATCCTAACTTTTACTTGGCTTTCACTTTTTTCCCGTGAAGTGCAGTGAGCTTCTTGTGTTTCCTACAATGTAGGTCAAAAGAGTCTCTCTGTCCTGCATTTCTGGGGGACAAGAGTGAAAACTACCAATAGATACTCTTTAAAAAGTGACCCTTGAGGATTTTGTTTATGCAAATTATCTGTTTTTAAACAAAACAAAAGGCAACATGTAGGGTTTTTTTTTTAGTCTGTTATTAAACTCTTCGATCTCAGGGGAAAAAAAGAAAAAGATTACTGTATTGATAGGATGTTGGCTTATTTCTGCATATTTATCTAGCCTTTCTCTTGCTTGGTGTAACCGTAAAAAGATAAAAACATCAGGCAAAAAGCATAAAATCATCAGCTACTGAAGTCCTCTGAAGGAAAATTTGTCCCAGGTAAAGTCCTCCAGGAAACAGGAGAGGGAAAATTTTCTTTGACTCTCCAGGCTGCTCCCTTGTTCCTCTCTCAGGCTGCCTTTTGGGGAACGTTTTCAGAAATGTCTGATCTAGTCTGAGATTATAGTTTTGAGGTTAGAGGCACCCAAATCCCAATGCAAGGCCATGGGAGAAAAACCACTGGAAACCACAGGACTGTGTGGCACCTGGGGGTTAGCTGTAGGTAGAACTGGTTGTGAGTTTCCTTGGGAATAATATGCAAACAACGGCAAAATAATTAAACTTTTGTAGAAAAATGGCCTTCAACACACCTTGAACTCTGTGTTTGTCACCACTGTTGACCAGAGGCCACTCTGGAGACTTTACTTTGGTTTCATACAGCTTGAGATTGGGCGTGGAAACACTGCACAGTCCCTGCCACGCATGCACAGGTGCACACTCACACCTTTTATAGTGTCAATATCTTCGCTGTTTCCACAAGCTGAGGCCTTCATGTACAAGGAATCGAGGAGGAGTTATCCAGGGGAATGTTTATTCCTTGCTTTGTGTGGGATACCGAAAGAAAAAATTCCACATTTCTGCATATCCATCTGAAACTGGAGCTGCTAAGTTATCAGGAGAACACACCAGCAACTTTGCTGCAAAGGTTACGTACAACCTTCAGGTCTGTGCATGCCTTGGCATGTCGGAGGCAGGCTGGATTATAAATGTCTGCTCTTCACAACACCCTCCTGTGCACGTCAGTGGCAAAGGCAATAACAGGACATTCTATATTCTGCAGGTTACGTCCTACTTCAGTGACCCAGGTGCAAGAAAGCTGATATTAAGTAAGCTGGGGAACTTGTGTTTCTCTCTTAATGGGATTCTGGCTGTCATTAATCCTTTACTGAGATGTGTGTTACCAGAAGAAAGCATGTGTAATCAGCAAGACTGATGTGCTGGTTTTTGGATGAACTACGCTCAGTTGCCATGGGGTGGAAGGTCCTTCTGGGCTAATTCGCTCTGCAAAGCCAGAGCGAGGAGCCATCCCCAGCACAGAGGGGTTACACAGGGAAGGCAGTGTCTGCCCGTATCCTTTGGTTGGGGGTTGGAGGCACAGGCAGGTAAGGTGGCTGGCCAAGGATGCTCTGCTGCAATGGGGCTCAGAGCTCTTCAGTGGCACTATGTGGAGATGTCCCACAGTGTGGTTCATCTCTGATACATAGTTTTTAGAAAATGAAGATCCCCAGAAGAAAGGAGTGAATATTATTGGGGTTTGGGGGTTTTTTTTTCCCCTCACTGGGCAAAATCCACAGTGAAATTCTTGTGCTGAAGGCTAGGAGCGGTCAGGACAAGAAGAGCCAAGCAATGTGTAGGGGGCCAATGGGACTCTGGCTCATTGGTGGCCCCACGCTGTAGCCCATTTCCCAGGAGGGTCCTGAGCCTAGCAAAGTGGGGTGCAGGATTCGGCACCTGCACGTGACCTGGCACAAAATCACCATGTCTCTCTCGGTCTTTGTACAGCACCTTACACCTTCGGTCCTCTCTGCAGCAAGGGGGAATGTGACTCAGCCACATCTCTGTCACGCAGTTCAGCTCTCCAAGCTGGATTGAAGGATGCTGGTGGGAACACTCTCCCAGCAGTCACTCAGGTGGTCCCCACCAGGATGCATCCATGTAGGATCCCAAATCCCACATTCAGTGTGGTGAACCTGCTGCCACAGACAGGGACAGCGGGGAGACACGTAGCTTTTGATCTTCCCTCTGATTTTCTCACTGAGCCTTGATTTACTGCCAAACTGTTGCGGTTGTTTTGGATGAAAAGCACCATTTTGCTGAAAACAAAATTGTCCACAGGGATACAAGCTCTCCAGGACCACCTGCTCTGGAGGAGACAGCTCCCACCTGAGTGGGAGGAGTGGGATAACTGGAGCTGGGATCACTCTGGGGATACTGGGTGCTTCGTCAGTTGGCAACAAGAGCTGGCCATGGACCCATCGTGGGTGCCCTGAGCACAGGATATCTGGGTGCTATTCAGTGGATGTTCCTGTTTTTTTCCACCTTAAAAAAGTTTGTAAAATCTTGGGCAATGCAGGAATCTTTCAAAGCTCATAAAGATTTGCAGGACCAGAAATCTGTTTCACAGCCGTTTTATATACATCAGCCTTCTCACAGGGGTTGTTTAAGACCTCCAAAAAGCTTCTGTACAGCAGAGTAGCTGCTGAAAAAGCACTGATATCCAGGAGGGTGACATTTGCACTGAGGTGTGCTTACTGCTTCCTTGTGTACAAGAGTAGAGAATAACTAAATCAAACCCATGGCAAAATCCCCAGTCCCGTGTACATGGTGATCAAGGGGAATTTCGGGGCTTGCTGCACCTCATATAAGACAATAAATCTACTTATCCTGCATAAAGGTCCTGAATACAAACACAGTAATGTGCTGAAATTCTCCTCCAGCTCTCCTGTGTTTTAGCCAGCGCATTAACAAATATTTAACAAGTCAGAAAAAAAAAAGACAGAAAAAATTAATAGGATTTAAAAAACATCTGTAAGTACTTAAAGAGCAGCTTACAATCAATTAAATACCTCATAAACATGAGAACATAAACAACATCAAAAAATTCCTGCATATTATAAAATGATTTGCTGCAGAGTGGCTTGCGTGAAGAGATTAGATATGCTTTGCAGCATAAAACATTATTCTGTAAAGGCATTATGTTTCAGCAAACACACCACGCTAATTGTATTAGAGGAAGTTCAGGTGAAGCATAATTCCTGGATTAGAAAATTGAAGACACAGTTTAAACAATATATGTTGGTCAGACTGCTTGAAATTTGCTGCCAGATCTTAAATAGGATTTTTTTTTTTTACATTGATTGAGTTACTGATTTTTTTTTTTTTGATAGACTGTAAGATCTGTTTTTTAAAGGTACTAAAATTTTAAGCAATTTTAAGCAATATAATGGACTATGTTACTTATATGAAAGTGAGAAACATATTTTGTAGTTATTTCAGATATTTAAACAAACCATCTAATTATAGAGTTGAAAACTGTTTCTAACGTTGTTGATATTCTAAATATATTCCCCACTGGCAGGCTGTTTTAATCTACTAAATTATTTCTCAGATCTGAAAATAATTAACACATACTACAGGGTACATATGCAGAATACAAACACCATAATAATTCAGAATATATTTTTGGCCAACAATGGATACGATCCACAGCTAAATGCCAGAGCCGGGCGATGTATAGTCTGTGTTGGTGAATATTTCAAGCAGTTGTGTGTGGCGTTTCACACACAGGTGCAGAGTGGGAGTTTGCGTGTGCCAGCACTTAGCCTTGGTGGTTTCAGATGAGCCAGCATTAGCAACCTATAACTTTTTAAAAGAAAGCCCCCACTGCATCTGCCCTCCTATAACCAAACTTCATCTCCAGCCTTCTCAGATGGAGAAGGAATAAAAATCTACAAACACTATGAAATAATCCGTTTTTATTAAGTTAGCAGTACTGACTGTAGGAGCCATAGGCTGCAAAGAAGAAAGTCCCCCCACCCCTATTTTTTTGCCAGGGACCACATGCACAAAGACAACACTGAGCCTCCCTGCAGAGAAAACCCAGACTTTGTCTTGTCAAAACGATCCTGATCTGGTTTTGTATGACAAGAACCTACAATAAATAAAAAAAAAAGATCAAACATGAGAAAGAGAAGAAAAATGGCAGTCACCCTGGGAGGAAGCTTCCTAGCGAATGATAAATTGGAAAACGGACATACAGAACATGCCAACATACATTTTTAATGGCCCAATTGCTCAATTAATTCTTTCCCTTTTCCCTTTTTAATGTGAAAATCGTCATAATTCCTCCCAGATTAGTATAGATACAGGCCGACAGTCTCTCCTGCTCAAGGTATTTGCAGGACATAATTCATTCATAAAGCCGTAATGCACTCATCTATCATCTGAAATTTTTTTTCTTTTTTTTTTCCTTTTCCTCTCCCCCTCTCCCGTTTGTGCTTGGGGCTCTCGCTGAGTCTCTGGGCACTGATGTATTAGCTGGCATATGCAAGCTATGAATTATCAACTGAAAGGAGTCAATTATCCACTCTAAAAATGAGTGTCTGGGCACCAATAGCCTGAGGGGCCTTTTTTGTATTTACGAAATGATTTCATGGCAAGTAGAGGTGTGTGTGGAAGGGGGATTGAGGGGGGGGAGAAGCGAAAGGGTATTTTTTTTTCCCTTTTTCCTTGGGTCCACCCCTTAACAAGAGCAAGGCGAGAAAAAAATTAAAACAAAAGGAACATTTTGAACTTTTAATGCAATAATCCATTTTTACATGCACCGACTTGTAAGAGTGATTTCAGCTGGCTGGGAAGGAGACTCGTCTGGTGGCCATATTGCCTGGGCTTCTCCTCCTCTATCTGGTCTCAGCTCAGCCTTCAATCAAACCCGGAGCCCTGGCTGACTTCAGCTGCTAATAGACTGGATAGGAAATGGGATATTGGATAGTTTCTTGGTCCCCAGTCACTGTCTGTGTGCCTTGTCATCTCCGCAGACATTGATTTCTCCCTCTTTTCCCCCCCACCCCCTGCTCTGCTAAGGGGCTGTGGTCCACCAAGAGGTAACACTGCATCAGCAAACCTCGCGTTGAGTTACGCTTAGGGAAATGAGGTCATTAGACGGAATTACAGCAGGTTTTGATAGCTCAGTAATAGGTTTTAATGATGGAATTTAACATAGGACCCCCCACTAGGGACAAGGCTGATATACATCCAGACAGGTCACTTAATAAACCTCCACTCAGCACTTGAGTTGAGGAATTTAGGAGGCTCTGAAAACACAGCCCTTCTTAACCAAGCCAATACATCACTGGCAAGTAGTCTCTTTGGAAGGCTTTTTATTGTTATTTTTGAGGTGTTTGATTGACTTAAAACACATCGTTTCTTTAAATATGCACATTTATTTTACCAGATACATTTTTGAGGAGGATTTCTTTAGGTGGCAGATGTTTTTCTTAGACGTGAACAGTCTGTTGTGCTCTTGGATGTTAAAGAGCTCATCTGGTGGTGCGGTAAATTGTTTGGAAATTTGAAGAGCTTAGCTGGCCTTTAATGTATTTGTTACTGACAGGTAAATTGCAGGTTAAGTGCAAAAGCAGCATTAGCTGAGGAGTCCTGGCTTCCACAAATCTACCTTGGCCTCTAATCTGAATACAAAAGGAAGGAAGGAATTAAATCTGACCCCTCGAATGTGCTGTTCACTCAATCCCAGACTTACTTAGTAAGCTCCTTTAAGGTGCTTTCTGTTTGTTCTGGCCTCATCTCAAGCAGGTACAAGAATGCCCACAAAAGAGAACTCTTTACAGGTAGCGGAGTGGATCAAAGCCAGAGCCATTGCTTTGTATGTTCCAACAATACCGGAGGGGTAGGCTTGAGGCTCTCTTGAAGGGCAGTTCATTCAATTTGTTCTCCGAAGGCTGTAATACCATGGTAGCTGGTGCAGATCTGCACACCCCCCAAGCACAGCAGTTTCATGAGAACCACCAAGCCTCATGCCAACTGGCAGGTCATTTATGTGCTACATCAGTCCTCATATCAAACTCCGTGGAGGTGTCTATAGCCACAATTCCCTGTCCAGGGGGGTGAAATCTGAAGTTTGCTGTATAGGAACTTCACAGCAGGGTGTCGCTGAGTGAAGGACACTGTGGTTGAGCTATGGAGATGATACATGGCTTGTAACTACCATTTGGCCTTTGCTTGATGGATTTTGAACCTTAGCTGCAAACACCTGTGTTAACAACTGCAACATCCTCTACACATTGTGAACGAGGGTCTTGAAATAGAAAAGGTGAGAAGAAAAGGTGTAGCAGATGGGGACAGTCTCCCAGGACATGGAAGATGAAGATTTTATTGACTGCTCCACCAACACATTTGTCTATTACAGATTACTCAGCTGAAGGGAATCTTCAAAAAGCAACCAGGTGATCTGCCTGCGTTGTCTCCACATTTCATGGAAAAGGAGAGAGGCTCTTCCGGGAGGTACTTCAGAACCAGAGTAGACATCTATCCATCAAAGTCAATGAGAGATGTCTCCTTCATGGTGTTTGATGTTCAGTTTAAACTAATTTCTAGGCTTCTTTCACAAGGAGGCTGATTTGATGAAAGACTGTGGTGAGCTGACCCAAGCTCACCTTGAAGCATGTGCATACTTCACTAGCAGGGACACTGGCTTATGGTTACCTGCAATGGGTCCCACCACCCAAAACCGTCTTCCCCCCGATTAAGATCTTCCATATAGGCATTCAGTGGGTCCAGGAGCAGGGGACCAGGGCTGTCCTCCCTGCTGACATGGACCTGGTCTCTGCCTTTCTTTGGCCTTCAGTAACCCTACACACAAGAGGACGACAAGTGCTTTCATGGATGTTTTGAATTAACCAGATTTGTCTTTGTCCCTCTTGCTGTTACTACCTGCTAGCAAACCCCCCCACCACAGATTTTTCTTTTTTTTCCATTTTTCTTGAACAAAGGTGTCATAAGTGGTTTGGCAGCTCAGATGATATTTGCTCCAAGAGTGAACTATGTGGGCTGCAGAAAGCTGTCTGTTTAATTTTGAAATCCCTGATCAAGCCAAGAATCAAGGCCTGGAACAAAGAAGAAACTGCCACTTCTTGGCAAGAGGGTGCTGATTTACAAAGGGCATCCTTCAATTATTTAAGGAGCAGTCAGCAGTGCCATAACTTTAAGTATGAATCAAGTGGCATGACTGAAAAATTTGTCACAGTGTGTTAGATCAATGGTAATTACCTTACTGACATGAGTACTGTTATTATTTTACAGGGCTGCAAACAGGATCATGGACGTGAGGAAACACAAACTGCACTGTGATCAATACTCTCTGAAATATGACTCTCCACGGCCCAAAATGGAGTTTTCAAGCCAGGCAAACCATTATAGACTGATTCTCTCTCTCTGCCTTTAGATGGATACCCTGAAGTAAAACACAGCAGCAATTGGTCAACTTGTTTCTGGCTTTGAACAGGCAAATAGTCACTTACTATTTTTAAGGACAACTGTGTGCAAATAAAAAGTCTGTGCAGCCAGACTCCGGGTGAAGACAGAGCTGTGGAGGGGACATGGGGAAGGAGGACTCTGGCTCATGTTGTTTAAAACCAAAGACTAATATCTCTGCTGCAGCACACATTTAGCATCAAAAGTTTTCAGGTTCTCCTCCACCTCTGATTTCAAAGGTTGATGGGACTCCTGATCATTTGGCACCACAGACGGGATCTACGGGATGTGAAACCTTTCCTGTATTTCCTCTCTGGATAGCAGTGCAATGCGATGGGTGCCATGTCCATTGGTGGTTAAAGGGAGTCGTGCACTTTGCTGCAGTGTTTGAAGAGATGGCTGTGGCCAAGTTGGGCACCAAGTATAAGGTGGACAAACAGGTTGGCTGAATAGAGGGCAACAGACGGTGGATGTAGCATCTGAAGCAGTCATCTGTCTTCAGTCAAGGCCACTGAGGGCTGCATTTCCACTGACTGAGGACATTGTGTCTGGCACATCTATAGACACGATGCACAGCTGTCCATCAAACAAAGTGTACACAGGACCATCAGTGTACCACCCCAGGAACATGTTTGAACTCTGGTGCTTTTTTGGGGTTACTTGCTAGTAGAGTGTCCACAGCCTTGCCAAACAAACATTTACATATTCTCCTTAGGCAGCTTCTAGCAGAAGGGATGGACTTGCTAAACCTATGAATAAGAACTTGCATAGCTTACATGAAGGAGATGAAGAGTGCTCAACTAGAGACAAAACGGATGTACATGGGATATGTTTGCCAAGGCGAATGGGTGACCTGGCACAGACCAGCATGAAGGATGCCACGACGACGAGGAGGTTAAGTGAGAAGAGTCTATGGCAATGGAGCAGGAAAGGAAAGAGGAAGAGACTTGCTTGAGGTACGAAGAAGTCATTGTCCGTGACGACGGAGAAGAGAGCTTGCTGAAAGGTCAGCTCTGGTGGTGAAGCTGGGAGTACTATTTTGGCCATACGGGTGCATGGCAGACAGACAATATCCCAAATACTGTGACTAGGCACTCACAGAGAGAGGAGTGAACGACCAAGACCCAGCAATGGCAGATCAGAGTTGAGAAGGTGACCTGAAAATCAATCACTTAGAGATAGCCAATAAGTGGATATAAAGCACTATGTTACCCTGTGAAGAGGTGGAGGAAGAGAAGGCCAAAAGCGAAGGCCACCAGCAGAAGATGGGAATATTGCATCTAACTCAGGGCCTGCAAGCACACTCCTCACCCTAAAATGTGAGCACGTAGCAATCTGACAACAAATGAAAATTCAGTACTGCTGGCTTCCATATTTTGAATAAATCAAATTGTTACCATGCTGCCCAAAATCTAAAAGATCATTTATAAGACAATGAAAAGTACAAAAATAGAGAATCCTACTTGTGAATATCTGAATTTCTGACATTCCTGTTTTAATTTGACTGCTGTTAGCAAGTCTTGGTCTTCTTAGCAGGAAGGCTAAAGCATGTCTTTGGGTTAATTTAGTGTTCTTTTGTCATCTTAGTGTGTCTTGTTTGAATTCCAGAATGCCGTAAAGAATGGGTTGCATCCAGGAAAGTCTTGTCTCATTCATGTTTCATCCCCTTTTTTGTGTGTGTGTTGAGAAGATGAAACAGTTGAATGGCATTTGGTGCTAGGACATTATCTGATGAGAAACAAATGTTGAGTGCAGTAGGCAGCAGCTAAAATGAGCAGTGCCTCTTGTGAGGTGAATAGTTCAGAAGTGGCTATGTATTATTTTGGAAAGGGTCACAAATTAAGTTGTAAATTCATGTACACCTTAAGTTGTGACCTCATAAAAATGATCAATGGTTAATGGTGCAGATAACAGGATTCATAAGGGAAATTTATTGGCCACTTTTGTGAAATAAATATATTTATACCATACCAGTGGGAAATAAAAACACATCAATAAATCATATTATATCTACAACTATACTAATAGCATGAGTAGCTGTAGGTATAACCAACATTTTTAGACCTGCAGACATCCCCTCTGGCATGGTACAAATATAATACATGTTAGCAGCAAAATGTGCTTCAGTAAGAGATAGCCATGTATATCCCACTTGTGAGTTATCTAGGCAGGCACTCCTCATGAATTATAGTCCCCCCTCAAAACAGGAGCTGTGGAACAGAAAAATAGATACTCCACAACCATGTAATATGAGTCAAATACAAAAGAGCAGTGGCAGAACAGGCTTGTAATCATAGAATCATAGAATATCTCAAGTTGGAAGGGACCCCTAAGGATCATTGAGTCCAACTCCCATCGAGTCCAACAGATGTGCCTGCCGGTTCAAAACAAGGTGATCCCTGCACGTTCTAAGCAGAAGCAGATCTGGGCAACAGTACTCATTTCACTGCTGAGTTTGCACCAGTTTTTATTTTCAGCTGGCTACCAGGGTAGGATCAAGGTAGGATCTTGCATGGTGTCCTACAAAACTGTGTCCTGGCTGTGTAGGACTCTGCACTTTGCTGGGGAGCGACAGGGTGGAGGTTCAATTTTCCTAGGAGTCCTCAGGCAATTTTCCCGTGTTCCAAGGAGCTGCAAGGTTTGCCTGGTACTGTCTTTGGCTTTGACAGGGTCTCCCAACAATGATGTTCTCATTAGAGAATCAAATCTCACCTTGACCTTCTCACTGCACCCACAAGCCCAGAGCATCAAATTCACATTAAACACCAACAAAAGCACGTTGCACAGTCAAGTCTCCTACACAAAACCCGTTCTCCGGTTTCAGGCTGGGAGTGCAGTGTCCTCATGGCAGATCTACAGAGTCTTCACAAGGTTTCCACCTGAACTTCATGCTCCCAAACCTCAGCTCACCCTTGTTTCAGCATAGCTTGCTGGTTTGTGCCAGGCACCAGGCTCTGAGCTGGATGGGGTCTTCTGTATAGGTACAGATGCCATTCTGCAGCTGGGCTGGAGTAGACATTTGGGTAGGGCAATATCCGACCAAGAGGTAAGTACATGCAATACCTTGTGGCTCCCACAAGGCACATCCTAAGCCAAACTGCGTTGAAATCCATGAAAAAAACGTGTTGGATTCAGCAGACTCTGGAACCGACTCATTTGGAGAGCTCAGGTCTCCAGTGCCACATTGTTATATCTCTCCCCAGCACCAAACTCACTCGGCATCAGATCAAATCAAACACTTCTTTCAGCTATCTGCATTTTTTCAGTGAATATCAGCTTTTGCCATGTGGTGATAAATTCACGCTGTAATGTGATGTGTAGCAGTATGCTGCATTGGCAGCATGGAGAGATGTATAACAAAAAAAATCAAATACGGCCTAAATTGTTGGATTTGTATAAATTTGGGAGGTCATTATTCAAACACCAGCATGCTTGAGTTTATGAAGGAAGAAAAAGACTCTTTTCCACTAGCAGAAAATAATAAATTATGCTTGTGTTTTTTACGTATTTTCAGCTAAGCTGCCTTCTTTAAGAAAAGTAGTTATTAATTTGATTTCCAAATGTATTTTTCATTGTGTATTTTATCATCTTTAGTCCAACAGAATTTTCTTTAGAAACAACACATTATTGTGTCAGAAGAGGAGGAGGGTAAGAATACACCAGGGAGCCTTTTAGAAATGTTTAAGTATTAATTTATTTCATGATGAATTTTCCACTGTCATTTTCTTAATAGCATGCACATGAAATAATCATGTCTTAAAATGCTCTGTAATTGAAGGACATTTTGATTTCCTGATGACTGAGGGAATCCTGCTTTGAACCTTTATGACTTAAGGATGTAAGAACCAGGCTTTCTTTTTTTTTTTTATCTTTTAATTTATGTATGTCTTTCCTCTGATAGTCTGTTGGAATAATTTCATTTAGTGAAAATTTTCACACGTATGGACTTTTCCTTTCGGATGAGAACAAATCCTGATATGTCCCTCACTGATGCAGAGCGAGGACACTGTAGGAACTGCAGCTCTTACCGGTTGTACTTTGATTTACAGGGGGTTTTGAGGTCATTTGTAGGCAGATTGGTAACAGGGACAACTTCAGCCGCTGGGTTTTGACTGAAGTAGGTAAAAGCTCTGCTTTGTCCTGATGGGGTCTCTGTGGTCACCCACCTGCTGAGGGGTGACCTGCGGCTGCAGACATCGGGGTCCAGCTCAGGAGGCAGAGCCAGACGAGAGCCCTTTTCCCAGCCTGTTTCGGTTCTCTGTTGCCCAAGCTCCCATGCCAGTGGGGTGAGCCGACGGCTGGGCTGATCAGCTGAGCGCAGGGGACATGGTGCAGGGTACACCGATGGAGATATACACTGGCCCATGTGGCTCTCAGCTAGCCCCTGGCATACCTATGGAGCCGAAGTCAAGAGCCACTGCGAAGCTCTGAGCTGAAAATCTGAATACAATCCCCTGGCACCCTGTCCCACCTTGCTCCCCAGAGCCTAAGGGCCAAATCTAGCTCCTGGGAGCCCCTTCGCACCCACAGCTCACCCAGGCTTTGGGGGCTGCAGGGAATGGGATGGCCATCATGACTCCAGAAAGAGGAAACTGAGGCACAAGAGTGGGACTGACTTGTCCCCTCTCACCCACCAGCCAGCAGCAGAACTGGAGGTAGCAGAGCCAGTGAGAGGTTTTGCAAGCCCATAGTTTAGAGGTTTTCCCCAGCCAGGTCTCTTCCCATCTCAGGGCTTGGCTTTCATCCCCATCGAGCCCCCTGCACCCTGAATTCACCTCTCCTCCCTCTCACCTCACACCGGTGGGAGAGGAGGAAAGACGGGGGGCTCAGGGAGGCAGGGGAAGCACCGCTTGCTGGGAAGAAAAAGAAGATTTATTAGTGTTTATCCAGAAATACCAGCTAGCCTGCTGCTGATCCAACTGAGCCCAGCAGGCTGCAGATTGGGGATTTGCACCGAGCCCGTTGAGCGCCAGGCCATCCATCACGGTCGGGCAGGCCGGGGGTGCGTGGAGGAGGGGGTGCCCCCAGCCCAGCTCCCCGCGGCTCCCACCCCGCCGGCACCCTCCGCTGCTGCCTCCCTCTCTCCCGCTCCCCATCTCCGGCTGGCTCCGGACTGCGTCACGCAATCATTTTTCTCTCTTGGACTCGCTGAAGCAAGCGAGACATGTCAGTGCCTGATGAAACCCCATTTTCACTGATTAGCTCCCTTAAAAATATTCCATTTATCAGTGCCAAGATTTAAGTACTTCCCACTTGCAGGCAGCCAAGTGTGTCTTGTTGACTATGTAGCACGGCCATTTACATCGGCACTGGCAATGTTACAGCAAGTGCTAATGTCCCCTCGCCCCCCGCTCTCCCCTCCACCTCCCCCCGCAGCATCTCCAGGCCGGCAGAGCTTAGACCTGTTTTATTGCAGACCTGTCCTCCTCATCTGTGGGAAGAAGAGAAAAGGAGGAGGGAGGGAAGGGGTTGGGGGGGGATAAAAAGACACCTCTGATGTGTCTCTCTCTTTTCTGCGGGAGTCATTTGCAAAGTCATAAATTTCAATTTCCTCCTCCCCTGTTCTATTATTACCTGGGCCTCAAACAAGTTTTACACTCATTTATTCCCAAATAGAAATGCAATTTCCTCAGCAAATGATACCTAGCTAGAGCTCCATTTGTGTTCCACCAAGAAGACTTTTTTTTTTTCCTTCTTTGTATTCTTCCCCTGCCTTTTTTTCTTTTAACACCTTTATTTGCATCTCATCCTTTGGGATGGTGTGTGTGTGTCCCCAGCTCCCATCCCCTGCCTTGAAGGGCCATAAAGAGGCAAGTCATTTCACCTTCTTTCCCAACATCCCACCTAAGGTTTCCAGTGTTCAGGAGCCGGCAGACTGAAGGACAGGATTTGGGACATACATTTTTATTTGTGAATGACAGAAAAAGATGGAATTTTGGAGAAATATATAGAACCAAGGCCAGCTGAATTTCTCAGGGGTGCTGGTAAAAAGTGTTAAATATTTTTTGGAGCCCCACCTCAGGTGAGAGGCAGCAATTACTTCATTTACATTATCTAAGCATTCGTACCTAGCCCCAAAACCCAGCAAATACAATGAGAACGGAAAAAAAACGATCACACTGTGGAAATGAGAAAGTCCAGTGTGTTGGGAAAATTTAGCAAGAAGGGGGTAGGTGGGTGGTTCTACAAAAGACATATGGTTTCTGGGAAACAGTCCACCTACTGGAGTATGATGCCACAGCTGTTTAAGTGTAGGTCAATAGAAATGCAAAAAGAAATTAAAAAAAGAAAAAATGGTTGCAAAGGGGTTAAAGATCTGATAGATAAAGCTCCTTCTTTTGTTTGCTTTGGGCCATATTCTTGTAGCGATAATCACGGGCCAGAACAGAAGTCACACAAGCGCTGGGAGCTCGTGGTTGAAATGTTCAGGGGAATTGGCTGACCCTAAAAGTAAAAGCCAGTAATGAGGGTCCCCCAGGGCAGACGGCAACTGCTGCATGTGTTTGTTGTCCACAGGTCCTTAGGCAGCTCCTGTGAATGGGGCTGTTGAAGTCAGCTCTTGAAGGAAAGGTTGCCTGTTGTAACTTCAGGAGAACACACCCAGACCTGTAAAATAGGATGAGCTTAAAGAAAGTATTACCTGTGGAACTAATGAACTGGACATGAATGGTAGGAACTGGAGAGCTGGAGAGTCTACTATGAACACTGTAACTGGCTCTCTGCTGTGAATGTCCAGCTCCTGGGCAGGACCTTATGCTGGAGGGTCTCTGCCTGTCTTGCTGGAAGCAGGAAGATTGCTACAGGGTATCATCTCCACAATCCCTTTGGGACTTTGGAGGTTCAAAGGGATTATTCAAGATCTTGTTAGAGCCCAGATCCCAGAGTCGATTTATCTTTTGTTCTCTCTGTTAACAGATCAGTGAGCCCAGCAGTCTCCCTTGAACAGTCCGCACCACCTGCGTGGGGTTTCTTAGGGGCTGCAGCATCCAGCTCGGGTGATGCTCTGAACCTCCAGGCAACAAGTCTTGATGTGACAGATGCCTAACTTCACCTTGAGGCAATTGGTTCCTGGGCTTGACTGAGATGCTTGTTACATGACTTTGAAGCTGGAGTCACTCCACTGATGTCAGGACTTTACCCTGGAATTATTCCAGCACAAACAAGGGCCAGATCTGGCTTATTCCGAACATTCCCTGTGGACAAGTGACTTGCTGAGGAAGTCTGATTTTCCTGCTAGTGCCAAGGTAGTGGCTTAGCTGTGAATTCGCCTTTAGGTCTGTCTCTTATTTTCTGCTACCCACCAGCTCAGCAAACTTACACAAGAGCAAACCTTGTTTACTGAAGACCTTCTGGAGCAAGTCCTATTCAGCATTTATTTTTCTTCTATTCGTCACTTATTTTGCACACTGCTGAAAGTAAGTACAAGAAATACCCAAGCTGAGATCCCATCACACTGACGTTTTAACTGATTGTGCAAGACCTAAATCCCAGTGCCACTGTTCATGGAAACAACAGATAAATATTTAGGAAATGAATAGAGAAAATCAGCCATCCTTTAACTTCCCTTCTCCAGCACTAGATTTCCCAGCCCAAGATTAAGAGCCTAGGAAATACTAAAGGCTAAACATCGAGGAGATTCCTTTCATTGGCTCATTGGCGTCCTGACATTTCTGCTGAAAATAGAGCGGTCTCATAGAGGAGAACAGAAAATGCCCAAGCCAACACAGCAGGAATCTGAAAACCAATATAGTCTTATGGCTTTTGGCATGTCGCAAGTGACATAGTCAGCCACTTCCCTAATACAGGATAATATTGCTCTATCTGCAAGAATGTATGGGGGAAACATTGCACTTAGCACTGAATTGGCTTCATGCTGGCTCAGCATGGAGAAATAAATCTGTATGGGGATCTCAGCCTTGGGTCCCTAAAGGGGCTCACGGGATGGGAGGATTTCACTGTGGAGAAGACCCTCGGCTTTTCAGAGATGAAGCTGCCCTTGCTGCATTCATGGGTCTGAGTGCAAGTGTTACATGGAGTGTTGGTGAAGAAGGCAGCAAGAGAAGGTGAGGCTTGCAGGTAACGGTAACATCTTTTATTATACAAGTAGTTACCTTGCCTGTGAAGATGTTACTTTCTCCAGTAATCTCAGCTGAGCTCAGGAATCGGCTGGCCTCATTCTGCAAACCAGTCTCATTTGACATTTCTGTGATTTGTTCAAATCTTCTGCATGGGAGTTGCGTGTGAAGGATTAAACAGCCTCAAGCCAAAGCTGGAAGAGAGAATAAACAGGCAGGACAAAAGTGCCCTGGATTTTCTTCCCTGCACCTGTCTGCAGGACATTGACCCAAACCAAAGTCCTTGTAAGAAGTTCTGGAACTAACCTTCAGGAGTAAGATTTCCCCATGTAGGGCATGACCCTGGGACTCACCTCATTCCCAACAGCCCAAAAAGGAAGCGGAAGAATGGGGTCAGACCTCAGCTTGCCCCCAGGCACCAGGAACCAAGCACAGGCAAGGTGTCTCTTGCTTCAGGCTTCATAAGGGATACTTGGTTCGTGCAACAGCCCATGCTTGTCTTCTTGTGTAACTGGTTCCATCTTCACTTTAAAAATGGCCAAATAGGAGATGCTGTTTAACAAAATCCACTTCAGAAAAGTATTGAGCATATTTAGCTCCTGCTTTGACTCTTGTATTCGTCAGTGACTCTATTGCATTCAGCACAATGAGCCTGGCAGATACTGTGCAAGAAAATTACAGATACTGAACTAGACCATGTTGGCTAATGCACTGCATGGGCAGCCTGGATATCCCTGCTATAAAAATATATATAAAATATCAATATATAAAATATCAATATATAAATATAAAAAATTAAAAATACATAACATATCAAAATCAACAGTAAAACCCAAATCCATCAGCCCCATCTTCACCACTGTCCCTACCTTGAATTTGAAATATTTTAGAAGACAAGGAGCAATGACTTTCTTTCCACCTGACTCCTCACCATGCACCAGCCTCCACCGGATGGGCACGGTATTGGTCCATCCGTCACTTCCCTGCTTCTGATGCCCCGGCCATTTTGACGGTGCAATCATCACAGCGCTGTGCAGAGATTGCTGACAGAGCAAAAGGCATTAGGGCTGCTGAGAGAAAGTTGGACCAGATTCAGCTCTCAGCTGCTCTGCTCAGCATCCTCTTCCTCAGCCAGGAAGCAGCATCCTGCAGGCGAAGCCACACACATTTCCTAAATAACAATAACCCATTAGCAACATGTGGCTGTGTGAGGATTCAGGGCTACCATCAGAGACACAAGGACTGTAGGGATAGGGGGGGACCCTGACGTTCAGCTGGGAAGAGGCAGAGAAGGAGGCTCTATCCTGTCTGTCACTCACAGAACAACCAGCTTTACAGTCTGGAAAGGAGGAGGTTGGTAGCTTTAATGTAGATTTACACCTATTAGCTTGTCCACTTATTTTCAAAATCCCTTAGAAGTCATGAAGTTTAGTGTGACACATTTATTTACAAAGCTAGTAACGACAAAAATGAGCTGTGCAGCAGCTCCATTGAGCACAACACTAATAATTGACAGGGCAGTCCATATTGTGAAATAGAGGTGAACAGAATGGATTTTGTCAGATATTAAACTTGACCAGAGATGAAGGTGGCTATTTTGTTAGTAAGCTCTGAAGGGGAAATGACATGCACCCACATTTATGCTGCTATAACACTGCTGGTTTTAGCTTCTATGAATCTCATTTTTCGTCCATAGCTCTGAAAGGGCTTTACAAAGAAATCACACTGAGGACCAGAAACCAGGTTACTTAACTCCTAGATCGACGTGCAATCTGTTGAACCACATTTCTTAAACACTTCAGCCTTGTTGTCTATCTTGGCTGCACAGCGCTGTCCTTATCACAGGTCTTGGAGTATTTGGTGAATCATTTAGATAGGCAGATGGACAGAAGGTTTAGAAAAACTATGTTAGGCAGCATTTGTTATACTCAGGAGCATACAGAATTTTGCTTGTCTTTGCCGGGTTAAATCACAACAAGGAGCAAGGGTCTGTCTTCTCAGCAGGCTTCTGGGATGATGAGAAGAGCCCTGGAGCCCAGACTGAGTTTGAGGCTGCTGTGATCCGGCCTTTGAGAGGGACACTGGCACCAGTGAGACACTGGACTTGGGCACTGCAGTGCTAAACTTTTCAGTCTCCCCTTATTGCTGGATTCATCCTTATCTATTCCCGGCATGCATTTGTCAGGCAGCCACACCCCCACCCTTGACCTCTGCTGCTTATTCTGCTCGGAAGGACCATGAAGTCTGTCTGTCTCCAGCTGTGTCCCCACTTTCAGATGGGCAGTGGGCTTGAGACCTGATGCTTGCCTTCCACCCACATCATCAGCCCAGCGAAGCATGGGCACAGCAGATCTTGGTGTGACCGCTGATGGTCTGCAGTATTTTCAGCTCAGTCAGTGCCCAATTCATCTAGGCCGAAGGGACATGTTTGGGCCCCAGCTCAGCTCTCCTCCCTCCAGATCACTCTGCAGCTCCAAGGTGAAGCACCTGTTTGTTGCAGACCTTGAGGCTTGCCATACTGATGCAGGGCGAGGCTGGCCTACAGAGCAAGATGCAAACACAAGTCTGTCCAGCCTCCAAGCATAAAAAGCCTCCAGACACTGGCACAAAAGACATATCATTAGTATGGCAGGTGACGATGCTAAGAAATCTCAAGCTATCCCATGTGAAAATTGCAGAGTAGGTGCCCGTGGCAAGAAAGTTAAGATAAGGTTGGATGGAGCCCTTGAAAATAACAAGAACTGAGATTTAGCTAATCTTCACTAAATCCCTGAGGGATCTGGGGGGCTGTTATTTTCTTCCTTTGGGTTTTGTTTTCCCTTCCTTTAAGCTTATAAACAAAAAATAAACACTTTCTCTTCTTTTGCTCCCCCTACTCCAGAAATCCATAATGTTGTAATTAAAATGTCATAGTAAGACCACTCAATATTTATCAAAAGTCAGATGCTGGCAGGTACAGTTTGGGATCCAGATCCAAAGCTAGCATAAACTGTCATAGCTAATGCAGGTTACCTAATTTACACTAGGAAATAATTTGGCCTGAGGTTTCACATTTTCTTGTCCACCCCTGAATATACAAAGGCTGGTTCAAAACTGTGTTTTCAGAAGTTTCCTGTGAGTATGTATTGGCACAAGAGCAATCAAAAATTCCTGATATTTCATGAGGGTTGCACAGCTGCAGTTTCCCTCTGCAAGAGGGAAGTACAGTTTCATTTACAACATCTGTCCTTTTAAATGGAGGAATAATACTTGTCTTCATTTTGGTTTACTTATCTTATTGCTGTTGTCAACAGATACTTGCAGATTGTGGCTCAGTATTTATTGTTCACCCAACCATTGCACTTAGGCAAAATGCCGCTTAATACGCTCCGTAAAGAAAGTTTACCCATTTGGCTCATGGTGCTGTTAATTTGCATATCATTACCATCTCATTAGATTTATGGCTCTGATCGACTACTTCCACCATGCTGTTACTCTATGCTGGAAATCTACAGGCTTTTCTTAATGCTCTGTATCTCTGAAATTCCTCTTTTCTTTCTGTCCTATTTTCCTTTTTATTTGTCAGAAGATTTTGTGCAGAAAAGTATATTCAAGGCTGGGGAATTCAGCACTAAGTGCTCACAGGGACAGTAAAGAGAGATAAGAGAGTCAGAAAAGACAGACAGAAATACGTGTCCGATGATGATGTGTGGCCCTTTTCAGTTACAATTTAGGAAAGCACCAGCCACTTGTAGGCCCTCATTTTCCTTTGGGGCTCATTCTTTCTTCCAGTGATGGATCCCCCCAAAGGTAATATTTTGGCTCAGGTATCCTTTAAAAAAACGCTGATACAACAGGTCAGTGACAGCAATCTCAAAGCAAACGTTCATGCCAGCCAAGCCTGGCAGCCAATATTCGCACTAGTGAACAGGTGCTCTTATTTAAAATATTTGTAGTCATTTAATTCTTTGTGTCTCTGGTGATCACATACAAGTGATTCACACTGCACAGTCTGTCCCTGAAGAGCCCGTGATGATCATAATTCAAACAGATCTATTACCTTTTAGCTTTCGAAATGTAATTATAATCCAATTAATTAGGTACTCTCAGTTAATTCTGGGTTTCTTCCTCCAATCTCAGTCTATTGCCATATGAAACTAATGGCTGTGAGTCCTTAAGATCGCTTGCTATTAGTGCTCATTCTTCAGCAGAGGCTAATAAAGTCAGGCATGTATTTGGTAGTCAGAGTGAGGAAGCGATCCTAGCATTTTTTTTTCACATGATGTTCAAACAAATTTTGCATCCCATTTCGACTTTCTGTGATTTTATTTCATTCTCTTTTCTGTGCAAAACACTTTTCTCAGGAGTCATAATGGGTTAAGAAGAAAGGACAGAAAAAAAAGCTGTTCCATTATGCTGCATCAGTTGCTTAACAAAACAGGCTCTGTTCCCATTAACCATGCCTGAAAGACAAAAAGCTCCAAGCTCCGCTGGAAGAGCAGCATATGTAACGTCAGGTGAGAGCACGGAAAGGCAGTAGATGGTTTCCACTGTAGCTAGAAGGGCAGAACAACCCCTCATTCCACCTGAGGAGGTGACCCAATTAAGTAACAGGGAGGTAAAATGGTAAAGGACAAATGTATAGAAAAAAGATATTAAAAACTTTCTTTCATAGAATCATATAGAGTCATAGAATCATAGGTTGGAAAAGACCTCTAAGATCATCAAGTCCAACCATCCACCCAACACCACCACGCCTACTAAACGTATCCCGAAGTGCCACATCTATACATTTTTTGAATACCTCCAGGGATGGTGACTCCACCACCTCCCTGGGCAGCCTGTTCTAATGCCTGAACACTCTTTCAGTACAGAAATCTTTCCTAATATCCAATCTAAACCTCCCCTGATGCAACTTGAGGCCATTTCCTCTCATCCTATCACTAGTTAGTTGGAAGAAGAGACCAACAACCGCCACACTACAACCTCCTTTCAGGTAGTTGTAGAGAGCAATAATGATACCCCCTCAGCCTCCTCTTCTCCAGACTAAACAGCCTCAGTTCCCTCAGCCGCTTCTCATAAGACTTATTCTCCAGACCCCTCACCAGCTTCACTGCCCTTCTCTGGACACACTCCAGCACCTCAATGTCCTTCTGGTAGTGAGGGGCCTAAAACTGAACACAGTACTGAAGGTGTGGCCTCGCCAGTGCTGAGTACAGGGACACGATCACCTCCCTACTCCTCCTGGCCACACTGTTCCTGATACAAGCCAGGATGCCGTTGGCCTTCTTGGCCACCTGGGACACTGCTGGCTCACGTTCAGCTGGCTGTCAACCAACACCCCAAGATCTTTTTCTGCTGAGCATCTTTCCAGCCACTCATCCCCAAGCCTGCAGCGTTGCATGGGGTTGGTGTGACCCGAGGGCAGGACCCGGCACTTGACCTTGTTGAACCTCATACAGTTGGCCTCGGCCCATCGACCCAGTCTGTCCAGATCCCTCTGCAGAGCCTTCCTACTCTAGAGCAGATCAACACTCCAACCCAGCTTGGTGTCATCTGCAAACTTACTGAGGGAGCACTCAATCCCCTCATCCAGATCACTGATGAAGATATTAAACAAGATTGGCCCCAGTACTGAGCCCTGGGGAGCACCACTCGTGACTGGCCGCCAGCTGGATTTAACTCCATTCACCACCACTCTCTGTGCTCTGCCATTCAGCCAGATCTTTATCCAGCAGAGAGTACACCCATCCAAACCATGGGCAGCTAGTTTCTCCGGGAGGATGCTGTGGGGAACAGTGTCAAAGGCCTTGCTAAAGTCCAGGTAGACAACATACACAGCCTCTCCCTCATCCACTAGTTGGGTCACCTGGTCATACCAGGAGATCAGGTTGGTCAAGCAGGACCTGCCTTTCATGAACCCATGATGGCTGGGCCTGATCCCCTGGTTGTCCTTTACATGTCTGGTGAGCACACTCAGGATGAATCACTCCGTAATCTTCCCTGGCTCAGAGGTCAGGCTGGCAGGCCTGTAGTTTCCAGGATCCTCCTTCTGGCCTTTCTTGTAGATGGGTGTTACACTGGTGATCCTCCAGTCATCTGGGACCTCCCCTGTTCCTTCCTTTGCTTTTTCTGTCAAAGCTTTGATGAATCCTTGCCAAAACCCAGGATAAACCCTAAATGAAGCTCCAGGACTGGAATGTCTACACCCATGAGGAGGTAAACTTACTTCTCAAAAACAGCATGGTCACAAGCACCCACCTTCAGATACAGAGGGTGAACCATCCATGGTTCAGGGCCCCCATCACTTCAGGGCCCCCATCTGACCAGGTCCTGCCCAAGTCTAGCAAACACCTCAGTCAACTCCAGGCACCACAGAATGGCTTTGCAGCTCACAGAACTAGCATTCAGCCAGAGACCAGGGCAAGTGGGGTGTCTGCTTGAAACCGTCTCTCCACGGGCTGGCAAATTCTAATCCTTCAGCTATGTAAATGCACATCTACGCCTTCTCCAGCCTCACCAAAGTGTCTGCAGTCTCTGAGCCCCTGGGAATGGGTCATCTTGCAGCATTCATGAATAAACAGTGTGTAAATATGAATGGAGGAGCCATGTATCATCTCTGGTCTGCCTGTGACATCGGCCAGGTCACTTTATCCCTAAAGCTGCGATCTGCTCTGTTATCAGTAATTCTCACTAGATGTAGAAAATTACCAGCACTATAGGGCTTTGATTTTTACCTGAAGTTTCTGAAGGCTACAAAATAGAAGTTAAGAGCATTAAAATGCTTGGCTTTTCACTGAAATGTCTCAGTAAGGTCACTTGTTAATCACAACACATCACGCACTGACCTCCATCCAGCCACAACCTTCTGGCCACATCAGGTTTTAACGGAGAAGTGCTGGTCCTGGATTAAAATCATGGACATATTCTGTGCTGTAGCTATCTGTGTGGGCGTAGACATACACCTGAAGACCAGAACCTTGATCATAAATCAAACCATGAGGAGCAAAGGAAGTAATTTCCAAGTAAAACAGTATGAAGTTTTCCCTTCACTTCTTCCCTTCTCCTCTCCTCTCCTCTTCTCTCCTCTCCTCTTCTTCTTTTCTCTCTTTTCTTTCTTCTCTCTTGTTCTCTCTGTCTCTTCTTTTCTTTTCTTTTCTTTTCTTTTCTTTTCTTTTCTCTTCTTTTCTTCTTTCCTCTTCTTTTCTCTTCTTTTCCTTTTCTCTTCTTTTCTTTCCTCCTTTATTCTTCAAAATGCTGTGGAAAAGACCTTTATAAAGTGGGTGGAGGAGGAGGGCAGCAAGAGATAGCTCTGAGGTACATTTCAATCTGCATGGTTCAGGAAGGAAGGAATTTTCAATCTCCTCTCTATCATTTTCGATATCATTAATCCTGAACACTCCATTTTCCATGCTCGCCCGCCCAGGCCCAGAGAGTGAGCGACACATAAAGTGACACATATTCATCACTTCGCATTCGGCGCTGTGAAGGCTGTAATATAATATTAGTGTTGTGTTATCACTGTGTCTCTCTCACCAGCCTCGGCTGCAGCGACGGTAGATGACATGAATCGATCACCTGTGACATTTTTGATTTGGTGTCACTTTCCCCATTTCTGCCATTTGTTTTGGCAGTTAAGAGGTAATTGTGTGACATTAGCATGGAAAGACTCACTTTCCCGACCCCTCTTCCCAAGCAGGAAGTGGGGGATGAATCTCTTTTGTCTTGTTCCATGGGTTCAGAGAGGCTTGCAAGAGACACGGTATTTGCTGCAATCTCATTCCCAGGTGGCTCTGTACCCTTGCCTAAAGCCATCTGCAGATGCGACGTCTAAGCCAGGGACATCTCTCCTGCGGGATGCTGCTGAGCCACTCTCCTGAAGTGGGAAGTGCAGCAGGAGAAGGTGGCATTGTAAGACCCCAACAAGCTGTGGGTCCCTGATCTGCCAGGGTGAGCCAGGTGACTTTGGGTATGTCACTGAGTCCTCTCCGGGGCTGAGACACTGATTGCCCAGGCAGTTGCTGCTCGGTGAAGTGGCACTGAGAGGATCCTTGTTCAGGTCCAGACTGGGAACTCTAGGCACTTCCTCGCTCCACTGGAGTCACAGGACCTCATTCCTCCAGCTGCAGACCTGTCCCGTACAAACGATTAATAGCATCAGTAACTGGGGGAGGTAAACTCCATTAATTTGCACTGCAGCCCTGTAATAGTTTCAGCAACTGACCATGCCCCATCCCACACAAAAACTTGATTCTCTGCTCACTTCTCTCCTGAGCAGTACTTCTCTTGGGTCTGATTTGCTCCCACAATATTTCAGTGCACAGCGTGGACATAAACAGGGATAAAGAAGACAAGAACTTGCTCCAGAGTGACGAATACTAACACCTTTCACAGGGTGATAGCAACCAAATGTCCCAGATGGGCTGGGACAATCCTGTAATGGTGGGAAGCTGCCAGCATCCGCATAGAGATGTGCAAGACGCAGTCCATCCCAGATTTTTGGAAGGATGAAGGATTTTAGTCTTTTTACCTCAAAGCATGGCCTTTGCCTAACAAGCAACACATTATAAAGAAAAGCTTCAGTGCAGGACCTGCAGAGCTACAAGTCTCCAACCGCAACACACTTTGGTCATCCCAGCATTGGCCATCTTGTCATACACGCTTAGCTCTGGGAAGTCAATCAGTAGTTTCTGATGTTCCATAAAGGTGTCACACAAAGTTGCAAAATAGTTGGAATGGACCCCTGAATACTTAAACATACTGTGGTTGTGTCTCCAACTTTTCGTCAACTAGGTAATAGCTGGAGCTGCCACTATGTATGTGATGGACCATGCAGTGCGGTGGCAATGGGAATTTAGCTTTGACATCTGGAGCTTCTGCTCAGCTCTTTTCATTGCACTGTAGGAAGGGACCATACCTTGGTGTTGAATCAACTGGGCTGGACTCACAGCAGCACCCTTACAAGGAGCGTTTTCAGCAGTTGATGTTTTGTACTGAATTTTTAAATCTTGTCAGCCAAAACCACATGGACAGATGCCACAACAGCAGCCAGTAAAACATCAGGGATCTCTGCATTTTAATGTGTTTTGTCACAGCAGATAAGGTGATTGTCAATACCCACACACTCACTTTGCTCCAGAGGGCTTTCATTAATTTATAAAACACTCTCCTTGTAGGGAGAATTTTTTGTAATTGTCCACTGGGAGCTTTCTTATAACTTCTGCTAAAGCAGCTCGTACCGGCTGCCGTCAGAGACACAAACCTGCTCAGAAGCAGCTGATCTGCTCCCAGATGATGACTTTACATCGGTGTGCTCCCTGTGCCATTGGTCCCTGACTGCTTTCAGGGGCAAGCCAGGGCTGGATCGTGGCAATTTCACGGGCAGCTGCTCTTCAGCTGCCAGGGCAGAAGATGGGCTGGCACAAGGGCAGCAGCAGGGAACATGCTCCCTGGACAGCCACTGGTGTGCAGGGTACCCCTTGCTGAGGGTGAAGGCTGGAGGACATCGACTTCTGGGGAAGCCCCCTTGGCTGGTTCCCCTGCCAGGCTCTCGCCATAACCCCCACTCTCCGCTGGTGCCTCCTGCCAGCTGGACCCACTAACCCAATCAGGAGACAAATTGTTCTCTGTGTCAATTTTCCATTTAAAATGCAAACTAGATTTGACAGAGTAAACTGAATAAAGATTTGGATCGGATAATCCAGTAAAAGCTAATTACTAAAACAAAATGAGACACTGAGACGCAATCTCCCTCCTTCCCTCTCTAACGAGGTTCATTTGATGAGTTCTCTGCCTCCAGTATTAGCACTTTCTATCAAGAAACGCAAGCTATTAACTCCTTTTAACAATTTATGATGTTCAATAAACTGATTAGGAGCCCATGGTACATAATTTAAAACCATTTGGATGTCCTATGGCCATTAAAGAGAAAGCAATGAGTCTGAACAACCCTGCTAATTACAGGTCTTGATGACTCCTGATTAGAAATCCTAATTAGGTGTCCTACCTAAATCTTTTCTTGTTTATAAATTTATTGTCTTCATCTCCTCACCTTGTTTATGAGATGATTTTAGGAAAGTTAAAACCAGACCTTCCCCAAACTAAAAATTCATTAGCCAAATGGAGTAAGGTTCACAGTGTCACCAATAAAAAACACCTTAACACAAGCTACTAAATACTCTGAGTTTTATTTTATTCTGAAGTCTGAAACTAGTTACAGAGTTTGGTGGGCTGACTTTCTTTCATTTCTCTTTTATTCTCCACTTCATTGCATATTATTGACAAGCCTCTAGCAGTGAAATTTCAAAAGCTGCTTTTCACCTCCACCTCTTTTTTCATCCATATTTGGAGCTACCCTAGAATGTTTAATTAAAAAACAAATTAAGAAAGTAAAACTTTCTAATCTCCAGTATTGGTTCAAACTACAAACATTTCCTGATTTCTTCTTTTTTATTCCTTGAAATTTAATATTTTAAATGCAATTTTTACAAATCTACTCTTTTCCTTATTGATGTTTTTAAACAGTTCCACTATAATAAAAATACTTGAAAACCTAAAATCAAATGCATGTTTCCGATGTAAAATTTAGAAATAACAGCAATCTGGATCTGGCAGCTCAGTTTTCATGTCCAGCCTCTCTGAGCACAATTCTGTGCAAAGGGGTGATCTGCAGGGAAGGAGGCACAAGTGGAAAGATGAGCTTGCGCAAACAGACAGTGTGGAAGGACACCCTAGAGCAGTTCAAAAATGGTTTCGTTCTTCCACAAAGTCCTGTTCCAACCTGTTTTTCCAGGATCCTCATGATATGGGTCTGGGCAAACAGAAAGGCTGTGCCACCAAGAAGAAAAGGCAGAGAATCCAACCTCTTTTGGAAACGTTCATTAATGGTTAATCCTCCTGCCTCCTAAAAGTCTGCCCCTTATTTCTGCTTTAAATTAATTTGCTTCATCATCAAGCCACTGAACTTTGTTCAGCTTTTGTCTGCTAGATTAAAAAGCTGTCTGCTACCAGAACTCTGCTTCCTGGGAAGGTATTTATAGATGAAAATCAAGTCACCATTTAACCTTCTCTTTGTTAACTCAAATAGATGAGCTTATTCTAGCCCTTGGCCAGGAACACTTTTATGCAATAGTAGAATGAAGGGTATGGGTGATGATATCATCCCTGACATGATTCTATTGGACTGAGTTGGACCATCCTGCACAGGTCTGGTTCAGGGATAGTGCTGTTTCCTGCAGGTGTTAATCCAATTGGTGAGTGCTGAGGTCCCAGTCCCTTTTTTGCCTGCTCTTTGGAGGAATAGCCCAGTTTATCTTGTCTTCTCCACCCGCTTCATCAGTAACCCGTGAAACAATATCTGGAAAAGTTTCTCGTGTTGCCAGATAGCCCAAAACCCACTCTTGTTCACCAAACACTATGCCATCCTACAGGAAGGGCAAATTCGACTTAACTTCAGTGTGGAAATATCACAGAAACACAACATAAAGTGAAAGTTATAAAAATGCTCATCCAAACACTCCCTCTCCCACTGAACCCAATGCTGGTGCAGCCACCGCAAGAAAGGTCTCCCAGGACAGCCCATCTGATACCACCTGCAGACCAGGCATGCTGCGAGCCACCCCATTGCCTTTCCAAATTACTGTGGTCCTCCTTGTGGGTCCATGTCTCACAGCAAGGGGCAGCAGCTTGGACCTGGCGCTGAGCAGCAGAATGGCCACACCAAATGCAGTCCAGGAGAAAGGTGGTCAGAGTCAAAGGCTTGTCACTTGTATCAATTTGATATGGTAGGCAATGGTATCTGCATCCCTGAATTGTAAATATAATTGCAACATGATTGGGGAGGCAAAATCTTCTTTTAGGATATGATGTTCCATCCTGTTCAAAGCCATCACATCAGTTTTAATCTGAAGCTTTGCTCTTTAGTTGTGTTTGCCATGAATTTCACTTTCAGTAATACTTAGCATGCGAAAGCATAGGTGTTATCATCATGATCTCTCTCTTGGGGGATCCACAGGGGAATATTTGACCTTTGCCTTTTTTTAATACCCAGCGGAAACAGGCTGCCTTTCTTCCATCCAGCTGAGCTGTTCATTTGTTATCTCAATCTGGGATTTAGCAGGATTCAAAGCTGATTAGGTTAGAAAGCATATGGGTGATGAAAGACATTTTATGTAATGGGCTTACAAGTCCCATATGGTAAACAAGTGATCACACCACTCACTCAGAAGAGTTAGTATTTTTCATACTATTATTTTTCGAGTCGAATTTTGCCACTATGGGATATTTTCCCTCCCAAGGTGTTAATGCTGTGGGACTCTGGCCAATGGGTCTTTCCAGGCAAAACAGCACAAAAAACATTTCCCTTTCCCTGGTAGAGAGAAACAAAAGACCTTCATCGGAAACAATGTCCAGTTGTGAATGACTGAAGTGGGATGTTCCTATCGTCCTCTTTTTTCAAATTCTTAATCAGTTTGGTAACACTGATATGATTTCCTACTGCTCGGGTCCCTCCAAATCTGCACTTTCTTAGAGAGAAAAAAACCCAACCAATGAACAAAATCTCTCTTGGTTTAGATTCTAGACTTGATGATTGCAGTAGAAATAATTTAGTATTGATGGCAGATTGACTAATTTAGTTCTCTAGATCATCTACACAATGAAGTCCCCTACAACCAATAAGGCTGGGGGCGTATTACTAAAACAATCCTCTTCCTTAGCACCTAGTCTTGTTCTTTAACAGGTATACTTTTTGTTCTCTGTAAAACTTCAGGGTCAAGGTGGCAAGCGCAGAATCACTGAGACGTGTGTGGAAAAATTGGTCTTTCAGACACATGATTTATGAAGTATCTGACTAATGTGGTCATGGGAACCTGAGAGGAAGGTGAGGAAGCTGGTTAAGAAGCACTTAGCTCCCCTCTCCAGACCCATATTTGCATCCCATACTCACAGTATCATTCATCTCGCTTGAAGTAGGCTCTTGAAAATTTAGGCATTCCGTTTAAGCTGATAGTCAATGTTCCTTCTTAATTCAGTGGGGAGATCAGCACCTGCAGGTGGTGATGCATCCCTCCTCTATCAGACATTGTCACCACCAGATACCCTATCCCTTGGTCATAGCAGATGCCTAGACATCTCATTTCTAAGCAGTTACATGAGACAAATCCCCAAGCATCCAATTAACATGTGTAGACCGGCTGACCCAAACACATCTGACACTCCCATTTACACACAGCTCAGCTCACCATGGTATATCTCAACATTCTGATGGGATGGGACAAGAACAAGGCTGACCTCACACGAGGAACTTCTCTGCCTCTCACCCAGCCTTCTAACATACCTCCGATGCCAGCCACTATCTCATCTCACCCATTCAGGCCTGGCCAAATGACAGGGCTGTCCCAGCCTTCCCACCAGTCGCTGAGATGGTGACAGCATGGACAAACTGACTGTTTCTACCAGGTACCAAAACCACCAGCTAACATCCTTCACCACAAATTTCAGGGACAAATTGCCCTTGCTATAGCTACTACAAAATAGGAATAATGGCCTTTAATTAGCAATCAGTGTTGACCTCTCTTGCTTGGAAAATAGCCGTTGGCTTTAATTAGACTCCCAGGGCACTACCCTGACATCCTGGCCTCAAACTCTACCACTGCCACGAGTACAACACAAAGCAAGACCTAAGCAGCTCCCATTTTCTGCATGCAGCTCAACAGCTCTCCCCGTTATATTCTTCATCTCCAACAAGTTCTGATTTTTTTGACGTACCTAAGATGAATATTCAAGGTTTTAGCCCAATTTACATATCTGTAATCCGGCAGTGAGAATAAAAGGTTGTCAGGCAAAATAAATGTGTGTCTTAAGGTCAGACCTGGTTGAAACCGATAATGGTGCTTAACAGCCTATGCCATGCCTCTGCAATGATCAGCATTGCTCTAATTGACAAATTAGCTGTCCATATGGGCTCAGAGGCAATCATACATCCATAAATCCCAATAAATACAAACATAATCTGATCTAAGTTGGATCAGCCAAATAAGTTAAAGCTAGATTTAACACCTTAAAAGATTGCATTTAAGGAAAATCACTGTTAGACAAGATTCAGGAGTGCTGGAACCATATGGTCAAAACGGAGGCCACCAGGGCTCATCCCCACCCCAGCTCTCCCTGTCTCCCAGCCCAGCTCCATGGGACTGCAGCGCTGGGCCATGGGGTGCACGATGCGCCGTGGTTTCCCCCTCGTCCCCATCCCTTTGCATGGGAGGTGGCTATTGGGCAGGAGTAGAGCTGGCTCTGGATTGGCTGCTGCTCCACTGGTGGGCAGGCGGTGGCCAGGAGTAGGTGGAGTTTCATCTTCCTGCAGGCAGCCCTGTTGGCAGGGCATTAACCGAAGGGACGAGCAAAGCTGGATGAACCTCCAGGCTATCCACCTTCATATCAAGAAAAACGAGCCATCTTTCCCTCCTGGCCTCAGGCGGGTGGATCCGTGCTGCCCGCTGCAAAGGGCTTTGGGGAATGTCCACGGAAGCTCTTGTGTTGCTGTAGTCACACCTTTCCACGATTTCCTGAAAAAGATATTGATTCAATCAACCAGTCTTTCTCCGTGTGTGCTCATATGTCTTCTCCTCAGCTCCTTCCCCCCTCTTTCTCCCAGATCTCTTCTGAATCAACTGGCAATGTCAACCACATTGAACACAGGTCTCCAGAAGGTGCTTTTACTAGACAGCTGGGAAGTTTCTGCAAGTTTCTGGAAAACAGGTAGCCTGGTAGAGCAGAAAGACCTTGGCTGTTCTTGCAGAAGACAGAGTTTGGGACCTTATTAGACATCCCAGACCCCAAACAGGTGAATGGCACTGCAGAAATCTCACTTTCCAAAGAAGCTTCGCAGTTCATAGTGTAACCAAGGTTCCCAGGACTATTTGGTCTAGGCAGATTCCTAAAGCCCCATTCTGGTCTGTACCCTGGGCTACTGGTTCCCCCATAGAGAGGACCAAAAGGTGTGGTCCCACTGAAAGCTGAGTATGTTCATGATCTTGCTGAAGACATTCAGAAGAGCATCAAACCCTTCATGGTAACAACAGGTGTCTGCATATTTACATTGGCTGTTCTTCAAAAACCAGTTTTGCTTTAACCAAGAACATCATCAAAGGCCCCCGGGTCCTCGTATCTATGGGTCTCCCACTCAGATGGCCTCCTAGCACTGTCTAGGCCCTGAACTGCTGAGTTCTTGTTCACAGCTCAGGGGCTTGGAGGGTCTGGACTCAGGGACAAGACTTGTCCCCCACTTGGGTAGGAAATGTAGGATGTCCAGGGTACAATACAAAGGTTGAAATCTTGGATCTTCCCCAGGCCAGGTTCAGCTCAAGTAAGATTCAGGAATAGACAAGAACCCTTACTGTCTGCTTCACCTGTTCCTGTAGACGCTTCCTGCCAGTCTGTTCCCTCTCTCATGGGACAAGGATAACTTTGACACTGACTGCTTTGCAGACTTTGGAGGCATGGCAGAGATCACAATTCCAGGAGATGGGATGGGAGGTGGGAACAAGGAGACATTGATCAAAATAAAAAATAGTGAACAACAGGAGACAGAAAGTTTGTGTCTGTAAGTCCCTCCTTCAACAAGTCCTGCTTAAATAGCCTTAGGGGCTGAACTTCTTCGTGTCAACTTCATGACTTCAGCTGACTTTGGATGGAGTTCTGAATTCAGCAGTAAATCACAATGCTCATCCTAGGCACTTCATAGGAGATACAGGAGTTAGTGATTTATGAGAGATTTGACCCAAGGCCAGTGTGCTCACCTTGAAATATAACACTCATCCTTCTAGATGCCAGCTTGTGAAAAGAAACTGAGGTCTCCAGCTTTGCTGCCAGGTCTGTTCTTCAGAGGACTTCGGTAGCAAAAAAGAGTTATCAAAACCATTTGTAAATGATGCACCAAGGCTCTGTTGTGGCAGCCCAAAAAAAGACTGCCAACTTTTCAAAGAGTTGAGTGACAATTTACTCCTGCACTCTGGTACCCCGTCTCTCACATACACACAAACACCACTGCTTGTTACTCACACACCAAATGCATCAAGGCTTACACTATTCAGGTGAATTCAAATGACTGCAGCATTTTTAACATAATTTCTTACTTTAGTGTCTGGATTGCAAGCATTTCAAAGAGATGAAAGTATAATTATGTAAGATTCAGGGAGATCCTATTCCTTGTGCTCATACAGCCCTGGGAAAGCATCTGAAATTGAACTGGTATCTCTAGAAAGCGGCAAGAAACTCAGAGACAGCAAAGAAAAGATGTTTGTTCACAGTCTCTTCCAGTGCAAGAAGTAGACACAGCCTAATGGTGATTCAAACCAAACCCAACAAAGCACGTAAACAAGTTACAAAACTCCTCGATAAATGATATTCTGGATGTTAAGAGTTTATGTTAGTTCAAAAGGCAACTGACCAAATTCATGGAATAAAAAGCACTGAGAGATGTTCAGTTCCAAAATACCACCTCTGGTTCTCTAGGTCTGAACAGCAAAGTGCCAGAGGCTAGGGAGTATTCTGGGAAAGTGTCCTCTCATCTTCCCTGTACTGTCCCTTTTTGGCCACTTTCAGAAATAGGATCAACATTGTTTCCAGCAGATGTTTGGCCGGCCTCTGTATGGCCATTCTTGAGGGCTTAGGTCCTTTTGTTCCTAGGGGAGTGCTACAACCTGGTTGTTCTCCTGGTCCATTTGATCCATTCATTGACAAAAAGCCTCCTTATACGCTTCTAAGGTGTCTGCACGCATGGCCTTCTCCTGGATACAGTCATAACTCAACAGCTGCTATTGGGTAACCCTGTTGCTCTCTTCTGTTTCTTACTGCTTGCATCCAATAGGGTCAGTCTGATGCAGCAGCTTTCTATATTTTGCGATTAGATTAAGGGATTATTGATGATGATTCCCTAAGCAAACACAGACCACAGCTCTCCTAGCAACAGGCTGATAAACCTCAGTTCCATGTTTTAATTCCTCAAATTCCATTAAAAGAGATTCTTATAGTGTAAGGCACAATATGTTGTGTAAGGCATAATATGTTTGTTTTTCCAGACCTAATGTGGATTATTAAGCCGTTGGCATGCTGTAACTATGGTTGGCATTATCATTCTTTATATATACTTTTCTGGACTCACTATCACAAATTTTCTACCCTTTAGATCTTTCAGTCTGAAAGAGAAACACAAAGATAAGAAGAGAAAGAATAAATCTGTGTATGTATGTGCCGGCACA
>Ga0065711_1029647_pt1 | contig 35369 bp, 32 predicted proteins | sample Hoacrofraction12_FD_59098 | JGI IMG/M metagenome (GOLD analysis project Ga0065711, IMG submission 59098) | Hoatzin crop microbial communities from Cojedes, Venezuela - Epithelial fraction 12 v2 (version 2) | ecosystem: Host-associated > Birds > Digestive system > Esophagus > Crop | place... | reverse complement strand
CCTCTGCTGTCACCATCATGAGCTGCTGTGGGATTCCCCCCCCCCCGAAGGGATGACTGGCTAAAATCAGCTTCCGGAGCCCCGTCCATCCACTGCCCTCCCCTCCCCGCTGATGTGAATCCTCCCAGCTGGAGACGTGGGGGTTTTTTTTTTGCCCTTGGCTGCAAAGTGATTGTGTCTTTGGCCATTTGTTTTCTAGGCTTGCCTGGCCCTGCTTCCCTGCTGTGCACGAGGTACCAATCCTTTGAACTGGGGGGGAGAGGGATCTGGAGGGGGGTTCTCTGCCTTCCCGGGTTGGGGAGGGCATGCTGGGGTAAGCAGCCCTCCTCATCCTCTCTGGGCTGGGGAGGTGGATCAGGGGAAGAGCTCCTAGCAGAGAGCCTGAGCCAAGGAGCCCTTGAGCTGCTGCTCCACTGCTTCTCCCTGCCCCACAGCCTGGTGTGCCCTACTGGGAATCCCGCTGCTGGCTCTCCCCTGGCCAGTGTCCCTTGTAAAGCCTAGCTGGTGTGATGTGCTCTCCCCACTCATGGACACCCCTTGCCCTTTCCACCCCTCTCCACTTCTGACATCCCAACACCCTTAGCATGGTGGAGCCCTAGAGATTCTGCAGAACAAAGTCTCCGGTGTTGGGAAGTTGATGGCTGGCGTTGTCCCAGTCTGTCCAGACTCTGACCCTGCCTCTGGCTCTGCAGGTCGCACTGTTGGCTTCAAGGAGGACCACTACATGCTTCGCCACAGCCTCATGTCCTCCGACCACCTGGACACCCCCATGGTCCGCAGCGGGTCCCTCAAGGGTCGGGACACAGTCCGCTGGAAGATCAACAACAACGTTCACAAGCAGGGCTTCACCTCCCTCGCTGCCACCAACCCCAAAGATCTCAGTGAGTGCCACATCTGATGAACTGGGCATAGAAGAGTGGCTGTGGGTGCCATAAAGAACACAAACCCTCGGTGGTGGCCCCCAGCTCCAGTAGCAATGGTGTTATCTCCAAGCCCGATTGCAACGGAGGTTGTTCCTTTACCTACTTCCATCCTGGGGAAAGCTGAGCGACACATGCCTGTGTCCAGCCCTGTAGGAGGACAGGTGGTCCTTGGCCTTGGAGACTTCCTGACAGCCTGGTCGTGTGGTAGAGGTACCCTGCATGTGTCTTAGTCTGATTAGCTCAGTGACACAGCCTTGGTTTCACTGCCTCATCAGTCTAGAGCCACCACTGGACACTGTTTCCTTTGCTGGATCTGGCAGTCAGCTTCCCAGTTAGCCCTCCAGTTCTCAGAGGGTTTTCTCTGCTGGTGCTATGGGGTTTGGCTGCTAGTGACACAGGATCTGGACACAGAGCATCATGCGTGTCCCCATGCTTCCAGCTTTTGGCAGGATTGTTTCTCTGACCAAGAAGGAAGGAGTTTGACTTGGGAATTTCTCCTTCCAGTTCCCTATGGGCTGTCTCTGAGGCTGACCCGGCTTTTCACACAGAACCTGGTGAAGCCGGACACGCGGGAATGTGAGCAGCTGCGCAAGGAAGTGGAGGAGAACGTAGGAGCCTGGGCAGGAGGGGGGCTTGGGGTGGGACTGGGGGACAGCCATGCGGAGCGGGTGTCTGCAAGGCTGCGGAAGGGGGGTGCCCTGTGAGCTCTGACAGCCCTTGAAAGCAAGAAGCAAACTTTTTTCCTTCTAAAAGAAAGCAGAAATATGAACATCACAATTGTGAGAATTATCAAAGCATCACGGTGATGAGATTTGATGTTTGCTTTGGGGCACGTGGTCTGAAGCTCCTGTTTGGGTTCAGTTCGCAGCCTCTTGCCATGTCCTGGGGAGAAGCCATGTGGGGGTCTCTGCCTGGCATGGCAGGGTGAGGGGGGAGGACCCAGGGGTGGCCAGAGGGCTCGCGTTTTTGCTGGCAGCAGCATCTGCTTGCCAAACACATCCCTGTACAGCAAGGGACGTGTTGTGAAAGTCCTTCTTGCTCCTTGCAGCTCAACGACGTTTTCAAGCACATCCCCGGCTGCCACAAGCTCCAGCAGACCAAGTTCAGGTGAGTCCCTGGGGGAGAGGAGCAGGGTTCCCCCAGGGCCCTGCAGATGTGGGAGTGGACCAGAGGGCTGGGGTGTGAAATCTGGGATGCCTGGAGGGAGCATGGTCTCTGAGACATCCCCGGCACAAGCCCAGTGTGGTGCTTCACCCAGCCAGGGCTGCAGAGCAGAGCCCACCCAGCTGTGCAGCTGATCTCAGCTGCATCTGGCTTTGGACCTGAGACTCCTATGGACAGGGACAAATCCTGGTTGCATGGTGCTCAGTGGGAAAATTCTCATTGACTTCAAAAGTTTCAGCCCTGTGCAAAGTTACGAGTGCTTGGTGCAGGACGGAGGGGTCTGGGGATGCTGGCGCTGAGCTGGGAGTGTTATCCCCTCCCCACAGCTCTGACCAGATGTGATGTCCCCCATGGGCATGTTCCTGTGTGCATTGGGAAACCCAGGGCTGGAGGGAGCAGCCAGGCAAGTGGGAACACGTGATGGGGCCACGGGCTCTGCAGGGTGGGTTGGCACCCGCAGGGCAGCTGCTGCGGCTCAGACCTGCACAGGGCTGTGATTCACACAGAACTTTGTCTCCTCGAATGTGTTAGTCACTGATTTTTTTTTTTTTTTTTCCTCCCCAGGTTACAGCCCAATTCTGGGAAAAGGTAAGAGGAACTTGCAGCCCTCTCCTGTGCTGCTTCTCCCTCTTTGCAGACACAAATGGGGGGTGACTGAGTGCCCCGCACACTCACTACCCCCTCCAGCTGCTGTGTGAGATGAGCAGCCCCGGCCTCAGCCCTTACCCGGCTTTCTCTTACCCCTGCTCACAGGCAGGACCACACCATCGTGGACACAGTGCTCACCGCCCCTCGCTCGGCCAAGGCAGACATCATCAAAGTGATGGAAAAGCACGTTGCCCACGAGGCTTTCAATGACCTGAAGGTTTCACCGGGTTATTACACTGTGACCTCAGACCAAGGTAGGGAGAAGAGCCCAGCGCTGCCTTTGGTCTGGGGTTGGGGGGGGCATTTCCCACCACTCACCATTGCCCCTTCCCCTAGATGCTCACGGAATGGTGGAGTTCCAAGAGGCTGTGGAGCTGGTGGATGTGCGTGTCCCACTCTTCATCAGGGAGGATGATGATGATGAAAAGCAGCTGCAGGTGGAGGCCATTGATGTCCCCACTGGCATCGCAGAGATTGGACGCAGGCTTGTCAACATCACCATCATCAAAGAACAAGGTGAAGGGCTGTGACTGCGGCGTGAGATGAAGGGTGCTCGTGTTTGAGTGTCCCATGTCCAGACGGACTCATGTGGTTTCTACAGATTGCGCAGCCTGCGTTTCTAAGCTCCCCTAGATCACAGATCAGAGACTTGCTTGGTGACTCCTGCCTTAAGTCGCCTGGGTGTAAATGAGAGCGTCTTTTAAAGCATCCAAAGGAGTGTCATCATCCCTGGTGACAGAGACCCAAACATTTGACCATCACAAGTTTAGAAGCTACCAGTTCCATGGCAGATCCAGGGTTGACCATATGCCTCTGCTGCTCCAGTTCATAGGCTGCTGGAGTAAAGTTAACCCTCTCTGCTGTTATTCTGCACCTTGGGGCAGATGAAGGTCCCCAGCAGTTTGCCTCTGCTTCCTGTCTGGTTGTTTTAAGCAGGGAGCACGAGTCAGGAGTGGTAACGTCTCCAGCCCATGCGGTAATATTTCATACACAGTTCACACCCATGGGTGATAGGAACTCTGTTCAGGGAGGACACCTGTGTGTTTGTAATATAGTTCTTCAGGTATTTGCTCTACACATTCCTTCTTTCCTACCCCTTCCAGCCAGCAGCCTCATCACCTTCTTGCAGCCAGCCTCTTCCCACAGCCGCTTTGATAAGCTGGCCAAGATCCCTGTCCTGCGGGAGATCATAGACAACGGGAAATCCCAAGTCACCTACAGGACCCGGGATCTCACCGCCAAGAATGGCAGGGTAAGGGCAATGCTCCAGGCCTTGGCAGGCAGGAGTGAGTGGGCACACAGGGCTGGGAAGGACCCAACCCCGGGCTGCAGAATAGCAGTGGATCAGGCTCAAAGGGGATGTGGCTGGGAGAGGGGAGACCCAAGGCTTGAGGTCAGCATGAGGGCAGACATTCCCCTCCACCCCTTGCTCCCCGTGCCTCAGGGACCTGAGAGGCTGCTTGTACCTGAGGCAGAGGATACCAGATGCCCCATGAGCTGTGGGCACTGGGAGGCAAGCGGGGATTCACTGGGAGACAAGGGGAAGCTGTCTGGAAGCCTTCTCATGGATGCTGTGGACCATAATTATGCACCTCTTCCTTCTCCTCCAGGACTACATCTTCACAGAGGGTGACCTGGTCTTCCAGCCTGGGGAGACGCGAAAGGAGGTGCAGGTCCCCTTGCTGGAGCTGACCGAAATAGATACCCTCCTGCACAACTGCCAGCTCAAGCAGTTCGCCATCGACCTCCTCCACCCCAAGTACGGCGCCAAGATCGGCCGATACCCCCAGACTACGGTGACCATCGCCGACCCAGGTAGGGGCTGGCAGCCAGGTGGTGGGGAATGGCAGCAGGGGTGGGGGACCCCCACCCACACCGGACCAACCCACCCCGAGGTGGTGTACAGAGCTCCAGCCCTGCTCCTCACCCAAAGTGCAGAGGATGAGGAAGTTCCTCCAGCTCCGACTGGTAGATGCGGGCCTCCCTCTAGAGGCGATAGGGGGTATAGACAGCGGGTGGGAAGAAGGGTAATCCACCTCACGAAGGGAAAGAGAGTGGATCCTTCAGTCCTTTTCCTTGGGATTTGAATAAAAAGCTATAAAAATAGGGGAGAGGTGGGACTTGCCATGAGCTGTGCTTGGTGGTTGCTGTGGCTGGACAAGCAGAGCTGAAAGGCTTGTCATCAAGTGGGCCGATATCATGAAGGTATTTATCACAGCACTAGTGATGAATACTGGGGGTATGAGAAAGTCCCTTGTCACTGGACCAACCAGTACCGCTTCAGGGGAAGGCACTGGGGCTGGAGAAGCTCCAGAGAGCTCTCATCTGGATTTGGTGGGTTTCCAGGAGAAGCAACTGGGCGACTTGAGAAGGCTCTGTCCACCTCCATCTTCTCTCGTGGCTGCACAGGGCGACTGATCAAGATGTTGAAGCATATTATTAAATACATTCAGACAGAGCAAGAAGGTGGTCTCTTCATTTGTTCCTACCTGGGCAGCCTGTGAGAAGCAGCAAGAGGTGCAGGACTTCAGGGGTCTGAGCCCGACTCTCATGCCAGCGTGCTGTGTGGCTTTGGGGGATGTCATCACCAAGTGCCTCAGTTTCCCCTCCCTATAATGGGGATCTACCACTCAGGAATGGTTTGAGAGGCTCACTCAGGATAGCAGGGCAGTGCTGGAGACAGTCATGCTTCCTTCTTTTCCTTCCACGTGGGGGACAAGCACTGATGTGACCTTTCTTCCTCATGTCTGCAGAGGTGGTGGACGGTGTCCCCTCAATGACTGGCCTAAGCCAGGTCTCCCAGTCCCCCAAAGGCCGCCTGAGTGCACCGCTTAATCCCAATGCCCAAGCGCTCAGCTCCAGGGAAATCCGCTTCAGCTGGTTTCCTCCCCCAGGAAAACCTCTGGGATACAAGGTAAGGAGTGAGTGGATCCCAGGGGAGGGTGTGGGTCCCATCCTGCGGGTGTTTCACACGCGCAGCCATTTGTGCCAAACGGATGGTGAGATGAAGCCCAAAGGAGGGAGCAAGCTCATCCTTTCTGGTCCCCTCCGTCCTTGAGGGACCATTGCTGGGTGGATGTGGGATTTTCAGAAAGACTCCTGGTGGGTTATCTCCTTTCCACCACTTACCATGACTGTCCTGGCCTTCCATTTCTGAGGAACGGCACAACACCCCCAGCTTTCACAGAGCAGACCTAATGAGACATGGGGTGAGGATCTGAAGGAATCATGGCTCGCTCTTGCTTTGCCAGGTGAAATACTGGATCCAAGGGGACCCCGAGTCAGAAGCCCATCTCATCGATGTCAAAGCACCATCGGCAGAGCTGAGTAACCTCTACCCCTTCTGCGACTACGAGATGCAAGTCTGCGCATACAACGCCATGGGTGAAGGGGCTTACTCCGACATCATCCACTGCCGCACGCTTGAGGATGGTGAGTGACTCTGCACTTTGCTTCCCACCATGTGGGAGCAAGTTGGTGCCGGTGCACCTGGCATGGAGTCAGGGCTCCAGCCCTGAGATTCTGATGGTCATGGGGACAGGCACAAAGCAGCTCCCACCACGACCCAGCTGTAACCCAGGGAGCTCTGGGCATCTGCGTGCGATGGCTCCCAACTTGTGGTAACCTGGACCCTTTGGTCTTGCCTTTCTAGTCCCTAGCGAGCCCGGCCGCCTGGCTTTCAACGTCGTGTCTTCCACCGTGACGCAGCTGAGCTGGGCTGAGCCTGCAGAAACCAATGGGGAGATCACAGCTTATGAAGTCAGTTATGGACTCGTCAATGAGGACAATGGTAAGAGCTCATTTTCTGACCGGGGCAGTCCAGCCAGTCTGACACAGTTTCCACAGGCTGGGCCACTCCCAAGCAGCAGTAGAACCGGAACAGCTCCAGGCATGTTTCCTGTGAAAACTGGAATCTGGAGGGGTCACTTGTTGATGGAAGGATACAGAAAAATCACCACTGGGGATTTAATCCTGCAAAGCCTGGAGGGCTCTCAGTTCCTGCTCACTTCCATAGTGTTTTGTGTTGTTTTTCATCTTAAAATCTTTGTTCATAGGTCTAGGCCTAGGGCTAGGGTGCCAGGAAGATGCTATTTGGTGACATACCTGCAACAGGAGACCTCTGCTGTAGCATTCGGTTTGGGAATTTCCTTGAGACAGTGTCATGCCTGTCCTGAGCAGCCTAAACAGCTGCTGCACCTTGTGCCAGAGCTGGGCTCTGCCCTGACACCAAACCTCAGTGAGGCTGTTGGCCAAGTGTGGGATGCTGAGGGGTCCTCCGTATCTCATGACCTCGTGGGTGATATGTGTACCCGTATTTGCAGTACCCATTGGCCCGATGAAGAAGGTGCTAGTTGAAGACCCAAAGAAGCGCATGGTGCTGATAGAAAACCTGCGGGAGTCCCAGCCCTATCGCTACATGGTGAAGGCCAGAAATAGCGCTGGCTGGGGGCCAGAGAGAGAAGCCACCATCAACCTCGCTACGCAGCCCAAGCGCCCCATGTCCAGTGAGTTACCTCCCTGTCTGGGTGGGGAGTGGAGGAGGCAGGAGCAGTGCTGGGGAGCGCTCCCCAGCACCTCAGCTGCTTTTCCACATCCTGCTCGCTCTGCTGCACCAGCCACCCTGGTAAATGCTGAAGGCCAGCCTCAGCGTAGCAGTCCTGTGTGGTTTTGAGCTGCTTGTCTAACAGCACTTTCCACCTCTCCTCCAGTCCCCATCATCCCTGATGTCCCCATCATTGATGCAGAGGGAGGTGAGGACTATGACAGCTACCTGATGTACAGCACAGATGTTCTTCGCCCTCCAACTGGCAGCAAGCGTCCCAGTGTCTCTGATGATTCAGGTACGTTGCTCTGAGTTTTGTAAAGGTACCTTCTAACATTCATTTTCCTTAACAGCAGCTTTCAGCAATGAGCTTCACTGCTCCTTTCCTCCTGGCGGAGATGGGGAGATCCAAGTCACGGAGATGGTGACCAGCCTTTCCAAAGCACAGTAGCTGCATCCACGGGAACAACTTGACTAGTCACAGTGTAAATAAGTCCAGTGGCTCCTTATCTTAGCCACGAGGCACAGAGAAATCTCAGCATGGGGTGCGAGAGGAGCTTTTCATGGCCTTCCCGCTCATCTTCCCTACCTGTTGCTATTTGGCTGGACCACGAGAGTTACTGTCAGCAAACAAGCACTGGCAAGGCACAGACCTCCGAGTCCCTTGGATGCTCAGGGTCTTGGCCAAGCCAGCAGCAGGGAACTCACCAACAGCTGGGAAGGCACTGGCCTCTCTTCCTCCGTCACTTCACTCGCTGAATGAGGCTGGCTCCCTTGTCTTGTACTGGGACAACGAGGGGAAGATGGGCCATAAGTGAAGCGATGAAGCTTGTCAGGAGGATCTGGAGGGTCTTCCCTGGGGGGGTTCTCCAGGGCATGGGATCCAGGAGCAAGTCCCTGATCCTCTCAGAGAGCAAGGTAATGGGAACTCCAAGAGTCCGGCCATCCTGAGCACACAGCAAGGAGTAAGGAAACCTCTCCTGAGCAGAGGATAATTGTTGCAGACTCTTCATGACAGGGACAGGCGAGTGGTGGGACTTTGACTCTCGCCTTTTGTCGTGATGGATACAGGGCTGGAAAACAGCTCTGGGGTTGAGGAACCCTATGCATGTCATCCCCCACCATCTTCCATCTACCAGTCACACAATGGTTGCACCGCCTGGACTCATCAGCCAACACTTGGCGAGATGGGCTGTGAACGGGTGTCGTTCCTACTGGCACCTGCCCCTTCCCCTACCCAGCAAGCAGCACAAAGTGGTGGGTAGCCCACTCTGTCCCCTGCAGATCATGCCAACACCAGTGCTTGCGTTGTCCCAAAAGGCTCCAGGTGGAAATATGTGCAGTTGCTGGGAGAAGACTTGGATCTTCGCCGCATCACCTGGAAGCTCCCACCTGAAACCATTCCCCGCCTCTCTGGCAGCAGCCGCTTATCCTCAGACACCGAGGGTCTCCTCCACGAGGAGGACTGCGACGTGGCTACTGGCAGCCTGAGGAGGAGTGGGACGCCCCGGCCCCAAGCAGGTGAAGGACGTCTTCGTTACGGCGCTGAATGTCCTGTCTCATCCTGCTCTGACCCGAGGGGCCGGCAGCTGGGCTCTGCCCCAGTACTTGTCCCCTTCCTCCCCTCGTGTGCCCATCCTTGTGTTGGCGTGATGCACTGTTCATGTGCTGTAGTCTGCTTCAAAACCTTGTCCTGGTGTGTCTGCTCACGAGAGTGTCAAGGTAACTTCCATCTCGGCATGGACTTGGGAGCCTGCTAGCAAGTTGCTTCTACAAAAGGCTGGACCTTCGAGGCAGGAGCAAACTCAGATGATACCTGCTAAGTGCCACCTCCAAGGGCAGCTCCTCACCTTAATTAAGTGCCCTGAGTTTATGGGGCAGATCTGCTGGACTGTTAAACTGAAATCACTCTCTCATGGGCAGCTGATCTCTCCTGGCCTGCTGGGAAGGGATGGGGGTTTGCCAAGGACCAGAACAACGGAGCAGAGTTTGCTTTTCAGATCCAGCTGAGATGGGATCCAGCGTGAGATTTGGAGAAACTGCCTCCATAAAAGGTTGTTTTCCTTCTTCCGCCTTCTTTCTTAATCTGAAATTATAAACCTGTGCTTGCGTCTAAGGACAGATGTGAGAGAACATGGTGAGAACCACAAGGCAGTGCCCCAGCGAGGCCGAGGTCTGGAGTTACCTTGGGCACCATGGGTGTCTCTGGTGCTGGGTGTACGGCAAATTCTCCCTTTACCTGTTTGTTTCTGCATCCTCACACTGAGTAGTTGTGGTTTGCTCTACATGTAGCGCTCCAGAACAACCTTCCAGAGTGGCTGAAGCTGGGATGCAGCCAAGGCAGGGTGCACCATGATGCCTCCTGCTTCCTCCCCATGGAAATTGGAGCAGAAGCCCTGTCCAGAGCCATGTTCCTCATGGTGTGCCCTCTTTCACAGAGCACTTGCTGAATGGCCGAGTGGACTTCTCCTTCGCCGGCAGTGGCAGCAGCACGCTGACCAGGACAACGAACACCGGTTACCACCAGATGAACTCACACATGCAGCAGGAGCACAGGATGATGGGGAGCTCCTCACTGACGAGAGACTACTCCACAGTGCTGATGGGGCATGGTGAGTACTGTGGTGATGGGACCTGTCCTTCCCTTCCACCCCCATGACCGTCTTTGGACCCATGTCCTACAGGTCCTGTTGGGGTGAGGACTGTGTTCACAATTAAGGGGGCCTATGAGCCAGAGATCTGGAAGGTCGTGTTCTCACCACTGACATGTAGGTGCTTTGCAAAGGCCACCTTGCTCCCAGACCAGTTTGGAAAGGGTTCCCATCCTTCAAGTGCAGAGTGCTTGGGAAAGGAAGCTACATCCTTATCCTCATACCACAAAAAACTCCATGAAGAGCACGTGTGTCTTCTCACTCTATCTAGCACCATGGTTGCCTTTCAGCTCCACACGTGTACATCAGCTGGTGCTAACAGAAGGTTGTTAAAAGGCTCTTCAAATCTGAGCCTTAAAAAGTCATCTCTGCAGGAGCCAGCACCTGGGCTGAACCCGCTCTGAAGTCTCCAATGGTGTTTTTCTCTCTTTCTCTTGCACCACTTCTGTAGATTACCCAGGGAGACTCCTCCCTCCCATCCATGAAGATGCTGGGAGGACAATTCCACAGCACCGGGATGTGGGTTTCAGGAGCAGGGCAAAGGTGAAGGGTTACTACCCCAGCACTGGCTTTCGAGACTCTATAATCATGACCGATGGGTCTGCAGGGATTTGCAAGTACATAGGTACAGCTTTGTCCAGTGTCTCCTCCCAGCCACGCATCCCATTACAGCCAAGCCACTGTCCATCCATGAGCTGTTGCCATCCACTGCTCCCCCCAGACCCTCTCTCCATGGCTTGCTGTGTCCCACACTGATCTTTCTCCTGACTTGTCCTGTGCCTCCATCACACCACCTTTCCATTTGCAGGTGACTTCAGCTGTGTTTCAACCCACCTGGGCTGATTAACACTCACCACCACTGCCACTGTTCTCTAACGAGCTGATCAGCTCATTGTCCCTGTCCTCTTCATTTCTAACAAGCTTGTTATTCTCAGTCTTACCGCACAGGCATTTGGAGGACTCTTGGGGAGAACGTGTGCTCTATACAAGCTGTCCCTCTGCAAGCTCCTTGGCCAAAGCCCATATCACTGAGGGGTTTCAATACCTGAATGTCACTTGGGAGGCTGCTGTGATTGCCATGAGCGTTGTGTCCCAGTGGGCTGAGTTGGGGTGGAGACAAAGCACCCAGTCCTGGTCCCAGCTGCCCCCATCCCCTTCAACTGTCCCTGGAGGTGTTGGGCTGCTTTACCTATAGACTATGGCCAGTCTTAGCTACATCTGAAGATGTCTGTGACGCTTCTGGCAGACTGGACTGCGTGCTTCAGGGTGAGCGAGGAGGACCACACACAGCACCTGGGCCCCTGCTCTGGTCTTTCTACCACAGGGGCATGAAGCTTACCTTGATTTGTCCCACCCAAGGTTAGCACCTCAAGGCCATTGGATGTCACTGTAGGTCTGCAGAGTCATCCAGTCTCCCCTCGTGATCCTCCAGCTTGCAGAGAAGACATCTCGCCACGTTCTCCCTGGACCATCAGGACCATGCCCTGCTTGCGTGTGTCACTCCTTCCTCTCACCCAGCCCCCTTAGCCCCCAGCCCCCAAATCTCCACCCTGATGTTCCCTTTTTGCCTCAGACTCCAGGCTGCCGCTGGGCATCCCCGACACCCCCACACGTCTGGTCTTCTCCGCCCTGGGACCCACCTCCCTGAAGGTGAGCTGGCAGGAGCCACGCTGCGAGAAGGAGGTACAGGGCTACAGCGTGCAGTACCAGCTCCTCAACGGAGGTCAGTGAACAGGCACTTGATGGTGGGAGTTTCTGGTGGTGGAGAGTCTGGTCTGGGTCTTTTCCTGGGCAACTGGCTCTGGATGACCCTGCTTGAGCAGGGATGGTTGGACCAGATCACCTCCAGACATCCCTTCCAACCTCAACCATTCTGTGATTCAGGGTCTGGTCCCAACTCTGCTGTTCATGTAGCCTTGAGGAAATGTCTCGGCTACCTCACAGCTCTTGTTCCCCATTTCTGCTGGGGGGACAATTCCTGGGGGTGCTTGTGGAGTCCCCCCTCCCCCCAAAAAAACTTGGACTCGTTCTTCAGCAGCCCCAGCGTATTAGTTGAAGTATTCTTCATCACATTGGCCTTGGGGGAAGGATTGGAATTAAAATATCTAATTTTCACATGAAACTTGGGGCAGTGTTAGTGAAAATGTAATTCTCTTTGGCTGAAAATCCCTGAGTTTTCAAGAAGCTGTTGTTTGTCCCAAAACTTCTTTGGAAAAACATCTCATCCTGTACTACCAGTTGTTGATGGCAAGGTGTGATGGAGGTGGCTGAGGTTGGAGCCCCTGGATGACTTTTTCAGGCAGTTTGTTTGAGGTAGAGTTTAGGCGAAAGGCACGGCTCTGTCTTTGTGCCTGCAACATGATGCTGACATCCTCATTGAGAACAAGTCTTACAAGGAGCGACTGAAGGAACTGGGGCTGTTTAGTCTGGAGAAGAGGAGACTGAAGGGGGACCTTATTGCTCTCTACAACTGCATGAAAGGAGGTTGTAGTGAGGCAGGTGTTGGTCTCTTCTCCCAGGTAACTAGCGATAGGACCAGAGGCAATGGCCTCAAGTTGCATCAGGGGAGGTTTAGACTAGATATTAGGAAAAATTTCTTTACTGAAAGAGTGGTCAGACATTGGACCAGGCTGCCCAGGGAGGCAGTTGAGTCCCCATCCCTGGAGGGGTTCAAAAAACTTGTAGATATGGCACTTCAGGATATGGTTCAGTTAGCATGGTGTTGTTGGGTGGATGGTTGGACTTGATGATCTTAGAGGTCTTTTCCAACCTATGGTTCTATGATTCATTCCCTGTGCATCCCAGGAGAAGTGCATCGACTCACCATCCCCAACCCCAGTCAGAACTCGGTGGTGGTGGAGGACCTGCTGCCCAACCACTCCTACATCTTCAAGGTGAAAGCACAGAGCGAGGAAGGCTGGGGCCCCGAGAGGGAAGGAGTCATCACCATAGAGTCCCAGGTGGACCCGCAGAGCCCCCTCAGCCCTGTACCAGGTGAGGTGGATGGGGGACAGGGGAAGGGTGGCACTGATGTCTCTGCTGCTGCCTACAGTGGTGGCCTTTCTGTTTTCTCACTCCTTAATACATCCTGAGCTCTCCTTTCTTTCCTTTCATTTTGAAATAGGACCTTCTTCCCCATGCACTCATTTTCCACTAGCTGTCTAGATAGCTGAGACCTTCCAGCTCGTTACACAAATGCTGTGTGCAGACCCCTCCCCGGCTCCTCCTTGCCACCTTCTGTGATCCTGACCTCTCGCTCGTGCCTCTGCAGGTTCACCCTTCACGCTGAGCACACCCAGTGCTCCCGGACCGCTGGTTTTCACTGCCCTCAGCCCTGACTCCCTGCAGCTCAGCTGGGAGAGACCCCGCAAGCCCAATGGGTCCATCTTGGGCTACATGGTCACCTGTGAGATGCTGCATGGAGGAGGTACGGTATCAGGCTGCGGAAGCCCAGTTCCCTGTGTAGAGCACAAGATACCTCCAGCAAAGGACGCAACCTGCTGCATTTTTGCTGAAACCAGCAACAAAGCTGTCCGCTTGCATCGGTGCAGACAAAGTAGGGACATCAGGCTGATTCCAGGCCTGGGAGCTGCTGGACCCTGACACTTTTTGTCGTTGTATGGTCTGGTGTAACCAATGTGGTGAGCAGAGGAAAGATCTGCAGCTTATTACTGCCCAAACCCAGTGGAGGTTGGTTGTTGAGGATCACCACTGTACTAAGATAGAGTTGCCTTAACCCTTGGTAGAACTGGGTGTGATCATACAGTCTGTGGGTGGCATTAAGTGTAGGGAAAGCCAAGACAGCAGCCAGAGTTGGGGGGAATGTGGCAGTCACTTCTGTCTGTCTTCACCCCTGGTATGTCTGTGTGGATTAGGGGAGCCCAGGAATATCTATGTTGAAGGAGACAATCCAGAAACCACCCTGACTGTGCCCCACCTGAGTGAGAATGTCCCATACAAGTTCAAAGTGCAAGCCAAGACCACCCAAGGCTTTGGGCCAGAGAGAGAAGGCATCATCACCATCGAATCTCAGGATGGAGGTACGGTACCATGTCTTTGTGGAGGTGCAAAGATAAGAGACCTCTCAGAGCAGGCAACACAACTGCTGGAGTCCCTTTCCAGCTCTGGTGGTGACTCCATTTTCCATGAAAAACATGGAGACATTGTCTTCCATGATGACAATGCTGTGCCTTGTGAGCACTGTCCCAGTCCTGATGCACACTGAGTGATGGAGACTCATGAGAACCTGCCAGCATTTAATTTATTATGAAACTTCTGTCTTATGCCTGGTTGTACACATACCTGGAGGCAGCTTCTTACACTGCACAGGTGTAAGACCTTCGCAGTCCTCCCAGTTCCTCCTAAACCTGGCTCTGATGTCAGCAAGAGAAACCTCCTGAGCTGACTGTTGGTGCTCACTGTGCAGGGTTGAGCAGTTGGAAGCTCCTTGTTGTTTCCAGGCTGACTCATCCCTTTTCCTTCTCCCTAGGCACTTTCTCCCAGTTTGGAGGACAGCAGTACATGAGAGAGGAAGTGTACAACTTCCCCACCGAATACACCACCAAGACCAGCATCAGCCATTCCTCTCTGGAACCCCACTTCACAGGTAGGGGCTCGCTGTCTGCTTTGAAACCCTTGGAAAGCAAAGGGTAACCCTGCTTGTCCAAAGGTCTGAGGGTGCTTTTACCTCAAGTGTCAAAGCCAGGGAGGGAGGGTCGATCCAGTGGGATGGATGAAGAGGACCAGACCCGTTCCTACACCCTGTCCATGCTCTGTCCCAGAGGCAGCTGCAGTCATTTCCCTGGGTGCTGCTCGGTCACCAGAGGGAATGCTGAGTTTTCAAAGTCCACCAGGACTATCACTAAGGACCAGATCATAACTCTTCCTGCAAGGTTAAATTTCTTCAGAGCTGGAAAAAACACAGAAGTGTGACAACTGTCTTTAATTACATCAGTGTAGTTGTCCCACGTTGTCCCTCTTGAGTTCAAGGACTCGTGGGCTCACACTGCAATACAAAGAGTTTGGGAGCTGTTAGGAAATCCATCGTATTGACTGACATAGCAAAGTACTGAATCACTTGATCTGGAGAGGTTTTCCATCAATTAAAGTGGTATTTGAGGGGAAACCTCTACCAGGAATCCTCAGGTAGAGCAGATCCTCCTCCTTGTGACCCCGTACTCAGTGCGGTGTCCTGACCACCGAGCCTCTCGTTGCAGACGGCATGCTGCTGACGACCCAGCGAGTGGAGACCGCCAGCAGCACCCTCACCAAACAGGTCACCAAAGAGTTTGTGAGCCGGACCGTGACGTCCAGCGGGACCCTCACCAAGCAGATGGAGAGGCAGTTCTACGAGGCCTGAGCCAGGGCAGGCTGCCCGCCAGTGGGACATTCAGATGGCAGGGCTTTGTGGAACGATACAAGCGTGCTTCATCCAGACGCTGCTGCGGTGCCTGGGGAGCTCCTCCTGTGGGGAGAGACCCTCCATGGCACTTCAAGCTCTGGTCTTTTGGAGCCCAGTGCACTCAAAGTTCTGCAACGGTTGGGTCATCAGGTGTGTGGTCATCCTTCAGGCCTTGTTCCCTCCTATCTGGCTCTGCAGAGACTCAGCTCTACAGAGTCCACAGGGATGTCTTCCATGAACAGTCACCGCTCACTCCAACACCATTCTTCAGTGCCAGTCCATCCAAACACACCTGCTGAAATTCGGGTGTCTCGACGGCTCCAGCCTCCCCAGACAAACGGAACAGAATGATTTATTCTCAGGTCCTCAGTTTTGAGAGGATCCCAGCTGGCACCATCCTGATTCATAGAGGGTCACCGTTTCCATCTTTGCTCCAGGCTCTCTGGCAGCCTGCCTGTCCACTGGAGATGGTTATTTTGTTCTGTTCGGGTTTTTTATACGAGAGCCGCAGGGTAGGGGTTTGGGGTAACCTGTGCTTTCTTACTGCACCTGTTTGTGTCTGTCCTTCGCTGCTAACATTGGTACCACGATAGCAAAGCAGAGCCTTTCATTTGTATGGCATTACTCATGATGGCCTTTGATGCATTTTTTTTTTGCATATAATACTGTACAGTTTTCGTAGTCTATATAAAAATATATATAAATGTATTTTATTATTTTATAAAAAAAATGGCAGTGGATGAGATCTATGCTGAATGTGGAGGCTGCACTGGGACTGTGGCTGCTGAGAAACAAGAAGAACTGGAAGAAAGGAGTTAAGGGCCTGATCCAAAAGCCACAAAACCCTGTGGAAGGCCTGTTGATGAGCTGGTGGGCTCTGCCTTGGGCCTTACACCCTCCAGCGCCAGAGACTCCAGCAGAAGGCTGCAAGCAGCCAGAGCTGCGCGCTGCACAGCATCCTCCAGCCGCAGGACGCGCACAGAAGGGCTGGGAGCTGCCTGGGGGCGAGGGGTGGGAATGGCGCAGGCAGCGGTGCCTGGAGATGGGAACGGTGCCGGGGGTTCTTACAAGGCTGATGTGGAGAGCGTGAGATTTTTGGGCAGGTGATGTTGGATACCTTTTAAAGCCCTTTTGCTGAAGAGTAATGTCCACAAAGGGACCTGTGATGGCTCAGTAAAAACAAGAGAAGAGCAAACCTGGGCACAGCAGGTTGTCTCATCAGCTTGAGCAAGCCTCTGAGCCTCCGTCAGCCCCCAGCTTTAGCTGTCCTTGGACGGTGCTGGGTGCAGGGCTGAGCTGAGACCTTGCTGGGCCCCGTTTTGTGGCTCTGGGCACGGTGCCTGGCGTCTCGCTGCCCTCTGCCAACGAGAACAATCGGGTTCCTTGTCTTGCTGAACAGCGCGTTTCCCTGGCTTGCTTCAGCTGCACGGGAGCAGGCGAGGAGCCTGCCCGAAGCAGCAGCTGCCACCATTCGGGATTAGAGCTTCCAACCAAAACAGCACCTGCCTGGGCTCCTTGGCAGCGTCGCCTGCCTGATTTGATCTGACGCTGGACCTTGACTTTTTTGTTCTTTCATTTTCTTTTCTATTTTGGACTTGAAGGAAGACTTTCCAGCGCCGTCACCACCGAGAGCTCCGTCTCCTCTCCAGGCTGTTTGTTTGAGTGGGAGGAGTTGTACGCGTTTGAGCCAAAGATGCACAGCGGTGAGTAAAGTCCACTGGAGTCTCCAGGACTGCAGCTGGAGCTAGGTCAGTTTTGAACTTGGGTCAAGAGATACTTCACTGTCCCAGTGGTTTTACTGTGCCTTCAAGAGGCACTTACATTTCCAGAGCAAGTACTTTGTGGTCCAGGGCAAAACAGTGAATACAGCCTCAAAAGGGAGCCCCACTTCCAAGCATTTTAACCCAGACTGTTCTGTTACCCAAGAGAAGAGCACAGCCCGTCAGCTGCTGCTCTCCAGGGCGTCACGGCATCCCCATGCACAAGGCAGCTGCGCACCTAACCGATGCCTCGCACTAGAACAGCGTCACTTCTTGATTTTCATCTGGTCTTTAAGGCTGGTGGTGATTCAGCCTCTCCAAGGCAGATCCAGCAGCCCGCTCCGACAGTGGATCTTTGATCAGATGGCTTCCTATTGCACTCAATAAATGTTTTCTGTACAGTCTGCCTCTTCCTTTTTCTTTTTAAAACAAAGAAAAAAGCATCGCGCCCCAACGCCCTTCATCTGCAGCAGCAGCAGATGAAGGACGCGTGCCAGAAGCAGAGACCCAGGCAAGGGCTTCTGCCAAGCATCAGTGCCTACTGCCCCTACACCACCATCCCCTCCTGCAACTGCAGCTCCGGAGGCACTGCCGGACCCCATGGCCCTGGTGATGGCTCATCACACCAGTGCAAACTGGAGTTCAACCAGTCTCCTCTGAGGACAGGTCCCCAGTGACTTTGGTGTCAGAGCTCTGCTCAGCTGGGTGCAGAACTGTGCAAATGTTTTGCATTTATTAAGTAAATGACGCAGACAACTTGATTCCCTTGTGAAGCGAGGAAAGCAGCTGCCTCTCGGAGGAGGTGAGCCCAGCCCAGGCGAGGTGGTCGCTCCTCTACAGGGGCAGCACCCTGGCCCCTCCGGAGGGTTTGGTGAGGTAGAAGGTGGCTGTGCCGCTGTATTTCTCCTAGGAGACAAGAGGAGCAGTAAGACCAGTGCTTCCTCGGCTCCGTTTTTCTCCTACCTCATCCAGTGGTTGCTGGTTCTTATTCTGAAGGATTTGAGGGTTGGGTCCACACTCACCCATCCACCCCTTTATAACTCATGGTGACGTTCCCTCTGCCCCAGCTTCACATCAGACAGCAGAAGCACAGCCCTTTGGGTCTCTCCTCACTTCAGACACCTTCTTCTGCCCCTTCTTTATCCCCCCCCCCATTTATGGGGCGCACCATGATCTCACATAGCAGCAAAAGGAGGCTCTGCCTCATTCACTGCCCCTGTCTCCTGACACCCCCATTTTGCTGGGGTTTTCAGCTACCAGTGCTCGCTGAGCTGCTGATTTAGAGAACATTGATGACGGCGCTGACATCTTTCCTGGGCTGTAACTGCCCGTGCTGAGCTCAGCATTGTCTAAGCTCGGCCTGGATTATTTTTCCCTAGATAGATTCAGCTTTCCTGAAGCTCACCCAGCACCCTTTCACTCACTTTCTCAATGCAGTAAGGACTTTTGGCAGTGCTCTGTGACCAGCACGGTGTTGAAACGCCTGCAGGAGCTCAGCAGCATCGACAGACTTGGGGCTATCCCTGCGCGGCACTGCACGGGCTACGCTAACCCCAAGTGCCTCAGGAGAGCAGCTTCAACAGCGTCCCCAGGCCATGCCCCCGAGTGTTTCCTTGGGATCTTAAAGTCAGGCTCTTGGCACTCTTCTGCCATGTACCTGGATGTGGTGCTGGGCTCTCCCCGCAGCCCCGGCCTCCAGCAGCGTCACCGTGCAGCCTCCAAAGCCTCCCCCGGTCATCCTGCTGCCATAAACCCCATCGACCTCCAGGGCTGCGGCTACCAGCTCGTCCAGCTCCGGGCAGCTCACTTCATAGTCATCCCTGGAGACAGGAGACCCATGGTCAGCCCTGCCCCACACGCCGGCCACCGCAAACGGCTGGAACACCCCTCTGGGTGCACCCACGGCTGTAGCAAACTGCAGCAATGCAGGATGCCGCAGATCCTGGGCCAGCTCTCTCCCTGGAAGTGCACGTATACGGGAGCAGGGCTGCAGCACGGGGACCCACTGGGTGCTGCTGTAAGCAGCACACGTCTGTAACATGCGTGACTGGCTGCCTTGTCCCAGCAAACCCCGGTGCAGAAGCCTGTCAGGCTTATCCTAAAACTCCCCGGCAGGCTGAGCCGTGAGAGACACCGGGCAGGACACGGCTTGGCTGCCGCCGGTGCTGCACCCATGGGCAAGGGAACCCTCCTGTGCAGCCTGCTGTAGGTGAACCTGCTTTGGCAGGGGGGTTGGACTAGATGACCCACAGAGGTCCCTTCCAACCCTGACCATTCTGTGATTCTGTGATTCTGTGATTCTGTGATAGTTCCCTTACCAGGCTACAGTGGCTGTTTGGTGCTGATGGGACAGAAAGGTCAGGGAAAGATGGATATCACAAGATCATGGAATCATGGAATGTTTGAGGTTGGAAGGGACCTCTGGAAGTCATTTGGCCAGACAGAGCCACGGAAAGCAGGCTGTCTAGGACCATGTTTCTAAGGAGGGAGACTTCATAGCCTCTCTGGACAACCCATGCCAGTGCTCAGTCACCCTCACAGGCAAAGCCCTTCCTTATGTTCAGGTGACTCTCCTGTGTTTCACTTGGTGCCCATTGCTTTTGGTCCTGTCACTGGGCACCACTGAAAAGAGTGCAGCTCCATCTTCTTTGCACTCTCCCTTCAGGTGTTTGTACACATAGATGAGATGTCCTCTGAGCCTTTTCTTCTCTAGGTTGAACAGTCCCAGCTCTCTCAGCGTTTCCTTATAGGAGAGATGTTCCAGACCCTTTATCATCTTAGTGGCCTTTCACTGGACTCTATCCAGTAGCTCCATCTTTTCCTTGTAGTGGGGAGCCCAGAACTGGACACAGTACTCCAGGTGTGGCCTCGCCAGTGCTGAGTAGAGGAGAAGAATCAGTTCCCTCAACCTTCTGGCACACTCTTCCTCATGCAGTCCAAGCTACCATTGGACTTCTATGCGGTGAGGGCATGTTGTTGGCTCACGTCCAACCTGGTGTCCACCAGGACTCCCAGGTCTTTTTCTGCAAAGTTGCTTTCCAGCCAGTCAGCTCACAGCATGTACTGGTGTCTGGGGTTGTTCCTTCCCACGTGCAAGGCTTTGCACGTAACCTTTGTTCAGCCGCATGAAGTTCCTGTTGATCCATTTCTCCAGCCTGGTGAGGTCCCTCTGGTGCACAAGCCTCTGGGACCTAATGAGGTGCGTCCATGGGTCCCGAAGGAACAGGCGGATGAAGTTGCTAAGCTACTATCCATGATATTTGAGAAGTCATGGCAGTCCAGTGAAGTTCCCACTGATGGGAAAAGCGGAAACATAACCCCCATTTTTAAAAAGGAACAAAAGGAAGACCCGGGGAACTACAGGCCAGTCAGCCTCACCTCTGTGCCTGGCAAGATCATGGAGCAGATCCTCCTGGAAACTATGCTGAGGCACAATGAAAATAAGGAGGTGATTGGTGACAGCCAACATGGCTTCACTAAGGGCAAATAATGCCTGACAAGTTTGGTGGCCTTCTACAACAGAGCTACAGCGTCTGTGGATAAGGGAAGAGCAGCTGATGTCATCTGCCTGAACTTGAGCAAAACATTTGACATTGTCCCACATGACATCCTTGTTTCTAAACTGGAGACATGGATTTGATGGGTGGACCACTTGGTTGTGGTCAATGGCTTGATGTCCAAGTGGAGACCAGTGATGAGTGGTTTTCCTCAAGAGTTAGTACTGGGACCTGTGCTGTTTAACATCTTTGTCGGTGACATGGACAGTGCGATTGAGTGCACCCTCAGCAAGTTTATATATGACACCAAGCTGTGTGATGCAGTCGACCCAATGAAGGGAAGGGATGCCATCCAGAGGCACCTTGACATGCTTGAGAGGTGGGCCCATGTGAACCTCATGAAGTTCCACAAGGCCAAATACAAGGTCCTGCACATGGATCAGGGCAATCCCAAGCACAAATACAGGCTGGGGGATGAAGTGATTGAGAGCAGCCCTGAGGAGAAGGACTTGGGGGTGCTGGTTGACGAGAAGCTCAACACAACCTGGCAATGTGCACTCGCAGCCAAGAAGGCCAACCATATCCTGGGCTGCATCCAAAGCAGCGTGGCCAGCAGGGCAAGGGAGGTGATTCTGCTCCTCTACTCCACTCTCATGAGACCCCACCTGGAGTCCTGTGTCCAGCTCTGGAGCCCTCAGCACAGGAAAGACATGGACCTGTTGGAGCAGATCCAGAGGAGGGCCACAAAAATGATCAGAGGGCTGGAACACCTGTCCTGTGAGGAAAGTAGGCATGGTGGTGTTGGGTTGATGGTTGGACTTGATGATCTGAGAGGTCTTTTCCAACCTATGATTCTATGATTCTATGAAAGGCTGAGATGGTTAAGGTTATTCAGCCTGGAGATGAGAAGGCTCCAGGGAGAACTTACTTATAGCAGCCTTCCAGTACCTGAAAGGGCCTACAAGAAAGCAGGAGAGGGACTTTTGACAAGGGCATGTAGTGATAGGACAAGGGGTAATGGCTTCAAGCTGAAAGAGGGTAACTTTAGGTTAGATATAAGAAAGAAATTCTTTCCTATGAGAGTGTGAGGCACTGGAACAGGTTGACCAGAGCAGCTGCGGATGCCCCCTCCCTGCAAGTGTTCAAGACCAGGTCAGATGGGGCTTTGAGCAACCTGGTCTAGTGGAAGGTGTCCCTGCCCATGGCAGAGGGGCTGGAGCTAGATCATCTTTAAGGTCCCTTCAACCCAAACCACGCTACGATTCTACAACCCTCTGGTGTATCAGCCACTGCTCCCGATTTTCTGTCATCAGCAAACTTGCTGAGGATGCACTCTGCCCCGTCACCCAGATCATTAATGGAGATATTGAACATAACTGGCCCCTGTATTGACCCCTGGGGTACATTACTCATTACTGGACTCCAACTAGACTTTGCACAACTGATCATCACCCTCTGGGCCCAGCTGTTCAGCCAGTTTTCAGTCTCTTCATCCAGACCATTTTTTGTCAGCTTCTCTGTGAGGATTTTACGGAGAACAATGTCAAAAGCCTTACTGAAGTCAAGGTAGACAATATTCATTCCTCTCCCCTTGTGTACCAAGTCAGTCATTTCATCGTAGAATGTCATCAGGTTGGTCAAACATGACTTCCCCTTGGTAAATCCATGCTGAGTGCTCCCAATTACCTTCTTGTCCTTCATGTGCCTGGAAGTGGTTGCCGGGATGAGTTGTTCCATCACTTTCCAAGGGAAGGAAGTGAGGCTGACCAGCCTGTAGTTCCCTGGGTCCTCCTTCCTGCCCTTTTTGAAGACACAAATGGCATATGCTTTCTTCCAGTCCTCAGATGCCTCTACCAGTTGCCATGATTGTTTGGGATTTAAAGTGGCCTCGAGATGTTATCAGCCAGCTCCCTTGGCACTCATCCCATCAGGGCCCGTAGACTAGTGTATATGTGTTTCAAAGGCTTTTCAGAGACTGCTAAATAAAAAAGACTGTCATGCTTTTGGTCCCATCTTGTGCCATGGAGAATATACAAAATAAGCTCGTCACAACCAGTTCTACTTCAAAAGTGCTGTGGAAGTCAGAAGGCAAAAGCAGAAATGAGGTGGCATTAAGAAGCATGATCATTTAAGAATTCTTCACAGGCTATTCAGGAGACCTAAGAAAAGGTGACTTCAACCCAGTCCTAAAATGACAGTTGCAAGCCTGACAGCTTTACTAAGCTATCTACTCAAACATATTAAAGATGTTCTGTTGTGAGTTCCCCGTGTAGTCCTTCCATTTCTACCTCCCTGTGGCTTTTCTTGAGAGCTTGCCCACAGTTTTCTTGTCTTACTCCAGTGCCCTATTGACTGCTTGCTCCTACGATCCCACAATCAAAGGCTGTCAAAGGTTACCCCATGCTGTGGCATTTATGTGGAAAGAAAACTATCCCTTTTTCTGGGGCAAAGAGAGGAAGGAACCTTGCAACAAGGCACCTCTTGAATTGGAAGCATAATCTGCCTGCTTAAGCAAAATATTAAGCTCCCAGGGAATAAAGTCACTTCATGGGTCTGACAGACAGATAAAATGGTCATTTGTGTTTGGCTCTGATGGATATATGATCTCAGATCAGAGGTCTTTTCAGCTTCCCATAGATTAATGCAGAAAAGATGAAGATTTTCAGAGGTAGTTATTAAACCAGTATCCCTTCCATGCTGAAACAGAATATGCTTCAGGTGGTGTAATGTGACATAGCCAGTGGAAACAGAAAATAGAAAGATAATTTATAACTGATTAAAGCTGTGTTTCTGTTACCTACATGACGGTAGGCTGAGAAAAGGTGAGGCCAGCTCAGCTAAATAGGGAGAAAAGTAATTTCTCTCGTTCATATTTTTCCCCTAATTGTGGTCAAGAAAATAGAGGGATGTGAGAATTTCAATGAAGAGGCCTGAGATGTCATTCTCTAGACTTCTCACTGATTTTGGTAGCCATGATGCTGTGAGAACTACACATGCATTCGGATCCAAAAAGCGCCAAAGCAAGCCGTTTATTAAGTGAGAAATTATACATATTCTTATCCTTAAGCCAGTGCTAACAGGTAAAAGTTAGAAAGCATTGATAGACAGCTTCATACGCACTTCAAGAAATGCTCTTTTCAGGCCTTACATCAAATGCCATTTTGATTATTGTTGTTTTTTTTTTTAATTTACTTGTTCTAGGAATATTTATTTAAAAATCGAAAGTTGAATATGACCAGGCTTTGTTAAGGTTGAAAGTTAATGAGATAGCTTTTGTAAAGCTGTGTAGTTTGCAGATTCTCAAGCCCTCCAGTAGCTTCTTATGGCAATTTACATCCCAGGTTCCGTAAGGGAATAGATATTCTCCCCAAAAGCAAGCTTTACAAGGCATGTTCTTTCTGCCCTCTCGTGGCCACAGGCCAGTTTTGCAGTTTTGCAATGACGGGAATTACAAAGACCAGCACTGCATTTCGATAATCCTGAATGTCTTGCTTTTACTTTAGAGAACAAACATAAAATTTTGTATCTCCGAGACAGTTTTTCTGCATACATTTTATTTATGTATATATTTCATTTGACTGCAGCAGTTAACTATTCAGATTGTCAAATTAATTACATCCAGTTTTCTTAGTTTTATCTCATAACCCAGACTATGACGACGTGACTTGCGTGTTAGAAGAAGCAGGTAAGGATCATTTCTTTTTCTAGCCACTAAGTTAATTTTAGTTCAAGGGCCCATGCCTCACTTTTGGCCTGTTCATATGAAAAATGTTGCATAATTGCACGTGGCAGCTTCTTCACGCCTTGACTGATTCTTTAACTCTAAGTTAAATTGCTCTCAATTTCCATGTCATATCAATCAATCAATAAATAGATTCCAGTGAAGTTGCATTATATTTATCCCAGGCTGAGAGCAGGATCGGACCACAGTGCCAATTTATATTTTGCAAACATCCTATACAGTTTAAAGGTTACCATGTATTGCTTGTATGAATAATGCTATCAAATACAGCCTTAGACAGGGTTGTATAGTTTCAGTTGAGGCGAAAGTGGGCTGCTGTTGTTTGGCATCTTTTCTGACAACCAAGTATACAGAGACAGAATAGGTGTACATTTGTGCACAGTGGCATCTCTAGCGCTTGTCAGCTGGTGAGGATCTGAACAAGAAATTTTGTAGTAGATGTGAGAGCATATAATACAATAGTGGTTTAAGAGAACTGTATTATACAAAACAAGAATAGATCGTTCACTTTCAGGGTAACACTAATAAGATGTGAATGTTTTGCTGTTACATGTTGGAAAACAGTGGGCCGAGGAGGGAAGCTGTTACTTCATACTTAACTGCAAACTTTCTCTTTATGTGCCCCTTTTCACAGTGAGCCCAAGTAGCCATATCCTCATCTCTGTGATTTCAGGGGTAATTAGAAAAATCACCACTGCACAGGCACAGCCTGTGCTATTGCTCTACCAGTGCCAAACTGTGCACCACCTGCACTCAACACAAGAGGGACATGAGACCCAGAAAGAATTTATGACTAGTTATAAATCTGAGATGGGGGTGGGCTATGCAATCCTCCAGGCCGTCCCTGGGGATTTGTAAATTCATATGCAGTACAAATATGTGTAAGAATACATTTATTTGAAAATGTCTTGAAATATGGAACTTCAAGAAACATACAGTGGTGGCTGAGCCGGCATGTGAAGTACCTTTTGAAGACTGCTCTTTTCCTCTCCCCTGCTCTTTCCACGCAAGACTGACACTTCTAGGTCAAGAGCCATTCAGAATCACCTGCATTCACACTGCCTTATTTCAAGACTTCATAAGCCATATGTGATCCCAATATAACTACACTGTCGGTACTCCGATGTACCTTCACTGGTATTCAATTTCTTCACAGGCATCGAAATTAAACTTCTGACTTTTCTTACATAGCTGCCAAAAGAAATCAGCTGCTGAATTAGGCTGTACCATTTCATTTGAAATGCGTCTCCAGGGAGAGGCACACTTGCAGCTCTCAGAATTGATGGTGGTCTCTAAGGACAAGTAGGTACTTAGTCAAAAAGGTAACCACACTCAAAGACAAGCTCAGCACCCAGCATATGCTTTTATTTTTTCCTTGAGCCTCTTTCTTTAACAGCGGAGTTCAAAGAAAGTTGTTTCCATTTTTCTACAAATAAAATTCTCCATATTGGTCATATAAAATAGTTAATTCTAAACATTTTTATTACCCTGAGATATGGATGTGTTGTATGTACCCAGAGAGCTGAGCAGCTAAGAGAAGCAGCTGATTTTAAAAAGCTCCTCTCTGTTCTCGTTTACTAATTCATGCAAATGGGCCAGCTGTGCCCTGCTGGGAAAGAACAGCACACGGACCTCATCAGACCTCAGTGGCCCTGTTCAGCATCTCCAGAAATTGTAAATCTGTTTGTTTTCGACTGAAAAATTTAGTCTAAAGCTTGTCAGAGATATAAGATGACCTACTGTATACTTTGAATCTCAGTGTTGCAATGTAATTTAATATGTTCTCTTTGATGTGAGGCAGGGTGTCTTTAGGAACTAAGGGTCAAAACTCAAGCAGAGTTTTGAGTTAGGATATGCCTGATAGTTGCCTCTGGTTTTGAACCACTGCTCATCTATCATTTGTTACCTCTATGTACACAAATGTTGTATTTGCAAAGTCAGCTACGATGACTTAATGTGCCCTGCAATATACATATTGCATTGTGCTTGTGATATGCACGTCCATTCTGTGATTCTGTGATTCTGTGATTCTGTGATTCTGTGATTCTGTGCACGTCTCTGCATCTGTGCTATGGTATGCAGTGTGTGAAGTTTAGGTCCTGTTTCTAATATTTCACCATTTCTTTCATTATGGCTGAGGTATCAAATACATGTGAGGAGAAAAGACAATAAATGTTTTGCAATAGGTAGAATATGAAGCTATAATTGAAAAGACTGAAAATAATCCTGGTTTGGTTATTTGCCTCTAGCTATATATGCAAGATCAACCCTCTGGGTCCATCTGAATTGCAGGAATTCTGAGAAGTGAAAGAGGGCAGTTTCTGATGCATGCTTTGCTTTCAACTCGGTTTGTTGAACCATAAACTAACTTATATTAGCTTTCTGGCTTGTGCCTATGATTTTCATTGTGTTACACGAGACAAAGTAGCTGGATGCCATACTATGGACAATGAACATGGTAATTAATAAGTGTGGTAGAAGTGAATCGTTGTGAGCATCAGAGAAGAGATAAATATAGTAAGTACAAAAGCTTCAAAACCAGAACAGGTGTCCTAAATATGACAAGATAGGGGGAAAGAGCTAAGTGTTCAGCAAGTTCCAGAAGATGGAAACAGTCGAAGGCTCCTACCTACCTGCACTATTACTGCTATTGCCTAGGAAACTTCTGCTGTGGCAAGTGACCTACACTTGGTGAGGGACTTGGTGTCAAAGTTACAAAGGTATATAAGGAAACAGATGTAAATATTCCTTTGGGAAGTAACAGTTTTGTCTTAGCTTTGCACCTCCCAAGCTTGAAGGATCACAGAATCACGAAAAAGTCTGGATTGGAAGGGTCTTCTGGAGATCATCTGGTCCAACCTCCTGTTGAAAGCAGGGCCTTAAAAGAAATAATTATCTGCTGAGGTGCTGCTGCGTGAGACAAAGCAGTACTTGGGTGCCTCTGAAAATCTGGAATGTAGCAAAATGAATTTTCCTGTGCAAGGTTTTTGTGACCTGTGTCTTAATCACCTGACTCCTTTTTCAAGACTTGCAAACAATAGAAACAACCTTCTGTTTTCCTTTTACTTTATGCAGTATCAGCAGGTTGGAGGATGGTGGTAGAGGGATGGAATGAACTTGAATAGCGTTTAATACTTTCGCTTTTTAGAAAACTATTGAAACCATGTACTTTTCTTATAGTACAAGTACAATGGTAGCCTCCAAATACATCTGAGTTTTCTGAAAGCCTGTCTACAATATTTCTCCCACCAGTTAACTTGAGGGCTCTAAGTGGATAATTGGGATGACATCTGTAAGAGAAACCCATTTTTTTCTGGTTTTCACCAAAATATTAATTGGATATGGTTGCAGGTAAGGCCATAGGACTGAAGTACTGGCTGATCACTTCGTAAAATCCAGGTGCACAGGTATGAAAACAAGAAAAAATGTATTCTACACTGTCCATCGTTCTTTGAGATAAAACACACTTAAGGATACCTTAAGCCTCTTTTTCCCTTCCTAGTAGCACAGATTTTTCTCATACATATTCTGTGCTATGAGAGATCTGTGTGACACTAGCTGAGGCCCTGCTACACCTTATGTCATCAGGAGAACAGCACAAGTGCGAACTGAGTATCTCTGGGTGTCCATGTGTTATGGGTTTGTGTGGCAAGGTTTTGGTAGTAGGGGGGCTGTAGGGGTGGCTTCTGTGAGAAACTGCCAGAAGCTTCCCCCATATCTGATAAACCCAGTGCCAGCCGGCTCTAAGATGGATCCACCACTGGCCAAGGCCAAGCCAATCAGCGATGGTGGTAGCGCCTCTGTGATAACCAGATTTAAGAAGGGGAAGAAAAAAAAAACTGCAATGAGACAGCAGTGGAGAGAGGGGAGTGAGACGATGTGAAAGAAACAACTCTGTAGACACCAAGGTCAGTGAAGAAGAAGGGGGAGGAGGTGCTTGAGATGCCAGAGCAGAGAGCCTTCCCTTGCAACTCGTGCTGAAAGACCATGGTGAGGCATGTTTTCCCCCTGCAGCCCACGGAAGTCCATGGTGGAGCAGATATCCACCTGTAGCCCACAGAAGGGATTCCACGCTGGAGAAGGTGGATGCCTGGAGGAAGCTGTGACCCCGTGGGGAGCCCGTGCTGGAGCAGGCTCCTGCCAGGACCTGTGGACCCGTGGAGAGAGGAGCCCACACTGGAGCAGATTTGCTGGCAGGGCTTGTGACCACATGGGGGACCCAGGCTGGAGCAGCCTGTTCCTGAAGGACTGCATCCCGTGGGAAGGACCCACTCAGAGGCAGTTCATGAAGAACTGCAGCCCGTGGGAAGGATTTGCATTGGAGAAGTTTGTGGAGAACTGTCTACCATTAGAAGGACCTCACACTGGAGCAGGGGAAGAGTGTGAGGAGTCCTCGCCCTGAGGAGGAAGGAGCGGCAGAGACATATGATGAACTGACCATAACCCCCATTCCCTGTCCCCCTGCACCGCTCAGGGTAGAAGGGAGAGAAATGGGAGTGAAGCTGAGCCCGGGAAGAAGGGAGGGGTGGGGGGAAGGTGTTTTAAGATCTAGTTTTATTTCTTGTTATCCTACTTGGATTTGATTGGTGATGAATTAAACTCCATTTTCTCCCCAACTTGTCTGTTTTGTCCATGATGGTAAATGGCGAGTGATCTCTCCCTGTCCTTATCTCGACCCTCAAGCCTTTCATCATATTTCCTCCCCCCTGTCCAGTGGAGGAGGGGGAGTGATTGAGCAGTTTTGGTGGGCATCTGGCATTTATCCAGGCCAAACCAAAACACCATGCATCTGTGCTAGATGTACTTTAGCGGGTGTCACTAAGGAAAACACTTCCAATTCCTGCTAATGGGTACTCTTAAAGAGGGGGCAAGTTTTAAAATGTCTTTTTTAGTGTTTGGAAATTTCTAGTGGTCTGTGATGACCAAGGCTAGCCCAGTTGTCATCTTCTGAAGAAAATGCAAAAGGCAGTTGCAAAAGCAGTTGAAGTTAATCTAAGACTGAAAGATTTCAAATGCCAGATGCCCAAGTCTTTGGCTCCTTCTGAGGGTAAAACAACAGTGTCTCTTTACATTCCACTAAATCGGTCCAAATGATAAATTGAAATCAACAACATGATGAGCCCTCAGACTTATAAATTAATCAGTAGATTGTCAGCTGTCCTCTCTGTAATATTAAGTTAGAATCTAAAATAAGGCTGGTGTTGTTTTTGCATGGAGGCTTTAGTAACAGACATAAATATTACGTGTATGGCAGGGAAGGCTGGGAGCTCCTGAACCCTACTAGAATTCATGCCGGTAAGCTTTGATAGTCTGTCACTTGATTTACTTGAGTCCTTTCCTTGCTTTTTCCCAGTTCATGAATAATATCTGTATATGGATAATAAATAATGTGGTGAGTAATAGCTATAGCAATGTATGTTGCCTGTTGTTCCCCTTCTCTTTCCATTGCACTATCCAGTGATTATTTTCTTGGCTCACATGCTCTCAAACCAAACAGAAATTTTGCACAGCATAGCATAATTCCTTCTTTATGTACTTTTCACCTAGCTTTTGCTCTGCTTAGGGAAAATAAATCAACAGCCATCTCCTGTATCCATGCTGTGGAGCTTGCAGTAAGAGGGCAACCTAATTGTACTTGCTGCTGGGCCAATGTTTGGGCTTCTGCTTTCCTCCCATAGCAGCTATTATTAATGCCAGTTAATGTGTACCCTTTCCCTGTTGCTAGGTGATACGTGCCTTAAAAAAGCAGCTTCTATTGCTGCTCAGGGATTCTCACAAATCTTGTTTGCTCTTGGTTCACATGAGGCACCATGAGGTTTGCAAGACTAGAACACAACTCAAAGTTCAGGGTATTTCCTTCTGCTGTTCATCTGACTGTAAATCACTAAAAAATCCCAGAGTTTTCCTGACTACAGAAAGAAAAACTTCTTGTTTTGGTGGCAGGCAATGGCAAGACTTCTACTTCATAGTCTGAGTCCTTGGCTTCCCCTGACAGACAATTTGTTGACCAGTGTCCTTCAGCATGAACTTGGCTGCAGTACCCAAGTGTTATGCTGCAAAACTAGTGTTTCACCAGTGCTTTTTAGGTAAAGTGTTTTCTGAGACTCAGAGAGAAGCCTAAAGATTAGTTTAGGACTCTTACTTGCAAAAGGTACAACCTCTTTGTTTATAAGCTGTTTAGCTATCTCTTTGCTATTTCAAGTCTGAGTAGAGAGACTAGATATTCTCGGGACTGTGGTCTTACTGCTTTGGATTGAATGAAATTCGCCAGCCACAGGTTGAATAGCGTTGTGTTTCAAGTAGCCGCATTTGCTTTGTAGAGGAACAGCAACTCAGGCTCTGTCCCAACTATTAATTTATCTGATAAAAAGGATCAATTTGATCAGGGTTTTTTCCAAGTCCCTCTAAAGATGTATGGAATGTAAGGATAGCTGGTTACTGGTTGTTCAGCATGAAAGACTAAGACGAGACAGGATGAGTAATAGATAAACTCTCAGATACCCAAACCATGAGGAAGAGGAGATAACAAGACAGTAACAAAGCACAGAACCCTTAGATCACTGATAGATGGGACCGTAAAGGAACCACTCAATGCCTTGAGGAGGTTCAGCCAGAGCTCTGTAACTGGTTATCATGGATTTCATGGGAAAGAGCAAACTCACAATGGGATATTTGACAGGGCTTGTAGGATCACATAAAACTTATTATGGGATGTTTTAAGGATGTGTGGGAAAGCGCTAAACTTATTTTGGGATGTTTAGGGGAGAGCCAAGGACAGTCAAAGGGAGAGATCAAGATAGATGCGGGAAGAACAGGCATGCGAAAATGGAGAAGAGAGAGCATAAAAGAGGTCAGCTGCACAGTCAAGCTGCTGTCAGTATTTTTTGTCAGGCTATGCCCTGTGGCTGGTCATCACAGTGTATCCTATCTTCTTGTCAAACTCAATTAAATGTTTTCCTATGTGAGCGTGCTCTCTATTCTGTGTGCATATGTGTATGTACGATCTGCTAGCAGATTTCAAGCCAGGCTAGCTGGTGAGTACGGTGAATGGTCTGAGCGCCAGCAACCAGAGATAGAGACCAGGGGTTGGAGGAACCGACAGGTCTGAGAGCTAGCAACTGGAGAGATTGATTGTCTGGATACCAGCCATTGAACAGACCGAGCATCTAACACCAGCTGATGAATGGACCCATCTCTGTGGGAGATTCTAATATGACTTTAAAGTTGTACTAACTGGTGAGCAGAAGAGGTGTAGGAGCCAGCTACCAGAGAGACCACAGGTTGGGACAGTGGAGGGACCAAGGGTCTGGGAGCCAGCTGCTGGAGACCGCTGGTCTGGAACAGCTACTGGAGGGACGTGTTTGCATGTGTTTGGGTGGGAGATCTACTGGCAAGCTTTCAGTCTGATCAGCCTGTGAGCAAGAAGAGGATCAGACCATTTGTATGTTTATATGAGTCTTGTTGGTGTGTATGTGTAGACTGTAAAGGTGCTGATCTCTTTGTTGGTAGTCAGCTGTGGCTGTATACTGTGTGTATGTACATGTGGTGTGGTTTTTTGGGGATGCCTAGCCCCACCATTGGTCAGACCTGGTGTCAAGGGAATGCAACACCTGAGGGCCAGAAGAAAGAATCCGTTAGATCCCATAGTCCACCAGATTTGGCTTCCCTGTAATATAGATCCCATAGTCCACCAGATTTGGCTTCCCTGTAATAGGTGTGAATTCAGATTCTCTTCAAAGTTTACTGAAAACTCAGTTTTGGAGGAAGCCTGAACACATAATATTCCACTTAGAAGGGAGTGGTTTTCATAGGAAATATAAAATGGAAATATGGGCTTATAATGCATTAGCCCCTTCTGCGTGTGTACCTGGTAGATGTAATGTCATTCACATTAACAGAGGAATCGGGACACCCACAAGGCAGATCTTGCAAGACATTACTGAGTGCATTATCTCAGATATAAAACCCAAGACAGTTGCGTTACAATATGACTTTGGTTAGAAGTTATTCCTCTGTGGGGGTCCGAGAAGCTAGGGATTATTTGTGGCAAATTCTGGACAAGTTGCCTTTCAGATTTATATCTAACGACTCATAAACAGCAGGAAAAGTGCTTTCTCTGCATTTTACTTGATTTTCTTTAGCTGCATATGACACAATGGATACCAGTGACTTTGATCCTGCTTCTATTTGTTATTCACATCATAGGCTTCTTTTTATTTGTACCATGCTTCTTTATTCATACGATGCTTCTTTTAATTTTGCTTAAAATGCTTTCAGTTATACAGCCGTTGTTCTGAAATAAGGTTTTACAACCAACAGGACAGAAGTTGCACAGAAGTAAATAGAATTTGTACTACACTGTCACTGAAGTAAACTGCTACAACAATCACTACAGTTATCATTGCCTTATACATCAAGGGTTTGTACAGAATAAATACATTATTCATAACATGGAGACAAGTTTGTATTTCAGTTCTCATGCTTCCTTTTTATGATCTTTTTTTGTGTTTTTTTTTGTTTTGAAAACACATTGCAGCTTTTCCAAGTCTTTCAGTTTCTGTCTTCATGAGCTCATTCCATTCTAACGTAACTGTTAGAATTCATATCCCTAAAAATATCAGACAAATAAAACAAAATCTGTTATAATCAGGTGAGACAGTAAGAAAGGAATGAAAGGAATCAAATTAAATAAGAAAGAAACTTGGCTTCTGATATATCAGTTGTCTTTCCTCAGCTGAACTACTACTTCACATATGTGTCAGATGCAAGTCAGGCGTAGCCAACTGAAACTTGCTTCCCAGACAGATAAAACAGCATTTATAATAGCAAGGACTGTTATTGAAGAGCAGGTTTAAATTATTCTTAGTAATGGTCAGGAAATATTTTTCCTATCCTGAAAAAATTTCTGAGATGTCAAAAAATATTTTTCATCTTAACTTAGAATGAAAAATCAAAATCTCAAACATTGTCTCAGTAAGACAATCTGAAAAAAAAAATAGTTTCAGATGAGAAAAAACCCCAGCATTTTAAAAATGCTGCAATTCATCTTGGAATTTAGTCTCTTTTTTTAAATCTAATTTGCATAAAATGAGAAAATGGAAGAGTAATTTTTAGGTAATTTTGTATGGTCATTTTATAGTGCTGAAATGGGATATTTTAATGATTACAAACCTTTTTCACCAAAGCTTTAAACTTTTCAAAATGAAACTTGATCTAAAAATGTGTTGTCAAATCTAATCTGATCATATGAACATTTTCGGCTTTGGCTGCTTGGCATCTTCTGATTAGAAAAGTTTTCTTAAAGAGATTGCCTACTAGTTCTGGTGATGAGACTCTTTGATTTGATGAACTGCAGATCTTTCTTTTGTCAAATTGGACTCATATTAAAATGCTTGGGGAATATCCCCCGAGGAAGGATGGTTGTATCTGATCATTGCTAATCTGATTTAACATGCATTTTAATACATGGCTTGAACACTTGTGTAGTATTACCTGGTTCATATTCCTGAACGTCTTGAGACAGGTTGACAGACAGCGACTTCCCAAATCTCTGTGGCAAATTTAGAAGTGATTGACTGGAACTTTTAACAAATGGAGATCTCTCAAGCCTGTGTGATACCTTTGGAGCACGCCTAGGTATGTTGTCTCCAAAAGCTCTCCCAAATCTCAGAGGCATATTAGCATTCGGTTTAATGCTTCTTTCTTCTGGGTAATTTCTTCCAAACCTGAGAGGTAAATTAGCTGCTGAATTTGGCATCTTGTTTACTGTAGGAGGGCTCATTTTAATGATATTTTTTGATCCCCAGTCTTTCATTTCTTCAAAATTGAGACTTCTCTGCTTTTCTTCCAAGATATTATCTTTAATCTAAAAAAAAAAATTTAAAAAAGGGTGCTATCATTTTATAGGGCATTACTCCAGCTACCAATCACAACAAGCATTCATTTTCATATCTCCTTAGATAGCCACTGGGTAACACTCTTTTTTGGATATCTAAGACTTTTTAGCTGTATTTGCTAAACTCCATTGTAGTGTGAGCTGCTTCATATGGATTACTTCATATGCAGACATTGTCCTGCGTACCTTTTCAGCACACTGACCATAAGAGCACGTCTCTTATCAGTATCCACAGCTGTGCATATAGTGTCAGTTGGAAATATTTCTGGGCATAGGTGTCAGTAGCTGTGCCATCAGTAAAGTGTGGACAGGAGTCATTGTCAGGTCCAGATTTGGTAAAATCACCAACTGAAGCTGCCTGGAGGGGAAGATGCTGACTATATTTAGTGACTTGACACAGACCCAGCCTCTTACTCATCTGATTTGGATGAACAGGAGGATGGGCCAAGCTACCTGAAGATGTAGCTCATTTATTCCTAAGTATGGGGTGGCTGCTTTTGACCCAATATCACACTGGGCTAACAGCCAGGGAAATGAATGGAAAGCGTTTCGGTCAAGTCCACATCATGCCTGTTCTGGCCTTGCACCACAGAGATTGCTCTGAGCTTTAAGTTGCTTTAGTCCTCCACTAGTGTACAAGATGCATTAGATGGTGCTGGGCTCCTAATTTTTGTACAACTAGCACAAAATCTGCTTTCTGTGCCTACGCTGGCATATAGTGAAGAACTGAGCCTAGTATATTACCTGTCTCATGATGTAAAGGGCAGCTGTTGCCTGAAAAATAGCTCTGTCAACATGACCCTTTCCTATATAGCAGTGTTCCTTCCCTGGGCATATTGAAAATCACTTATTTTTGCAAGAAAATGAAGTTTCCAAGCCTTAACAGCAAATATGTACAAATACATTTTTAAATTTCAGTTAAAGACACAAATGCTACTAATCCTAATTTCAGTTTCTTATCCCCATTTGGTGACTTCTCCAGGAGCTTCTCCAGCTACTGGGAGAGAAGGAGAATGAAACATTCTAGTTCCTACTCCATGATTAAAATATTAAATAAACTATTTAATTGCACCTCTGATTGCACCTGCACACCCCTTCTGAAGTGCATAAAAGACGGCTACGATTTCACTAGCATAATTAAAGTT
>Ga0065711_1029646_pt1 | contig 35374 bp, 16 predicted proteins | sample Hoacrofraction12_FD_59098 | JGI IMG/M metagenome (GOLD analysis project Ga0065711, IMG submission 59098) | Hoatzin crop microbial communities from Cojedes, Venezuela - Epithelial fraction 12 v2 (version 2) | ecosystem: Host-associated > Birds > Digestive system > Esophagus > Crop | place... | reverse complement strand
TTTTTTTTTTTTTTTGGGGGGGGGGGGAAAGGATGTTTTGTTTTTATGTTCAAGGCCACTGTCAATGACTGAGTTTAATCACACAGACCTCCTTCTGACTGAGATAAAGAGTGATAATCTTTGCACAAATAACTTCAGTCTCAGACCTTCACACGCTTAAAGAATTTTCAATGAACAGCTTATTGGGAAAACACACAAGTGCTGTTAGGTAACAATATACTCCAGTTACATCCAACTGAAAAAGTGTTCTCCAGCTTGCAACAATCTGATGTTGTTAATTCTGCAACTGAGCTGTCGAATAGATGTTCTCAGATGTTTTCTTCAGGTTCACACAGTGCAAAATAAAGTGTGATTTCAAAGACCGAGTCAGTGATGTAAAGGCTTCCTGGATTAAGAGGATGTAAGTTTTCCTTACCTACAGTTGATCGTAGCAGAAAATATTATTGGTTTATCGCTTCAAAACCTTCATACAGTACTTTTAGATTTACTTTATGCATACTACAAGCAATAGGTCTCACTGCATATAGCTGCATTTGCTAAGAGTCTGTTGAACAGGAGGCATGCCAAACAGAGACACTATCCAAATCCTGTTTCACAGATACCGCAAATTATTTTGCTTCTTATGTGCACTGCTACTTACAGCATGCAACTAGAATGACTGCCACATACGTAATATCCCAAAATAAATGCAAAACCTAGGAGATTTAACTAACATATCTCTCTATGTATACACACATCTGTATCTCTTTTAATGCAAGTGCTTTTATGCACAAACAACACACAAATTCAACTTCCAATAGACGCTAGCTCAACGCAATATCCCAAGACAGAATAAATCTCCTGTTTGAGTACAGGCACAGAAGACACGACACAGAACAATCAAATCAAATACTGCATTTATTGCTGCGTGCTGTTACTTGCTTTGAAATTAAGCTGGTTTTATGTACATCCACTAGAAACTGTACACAAACGAACACAGTAGACACCAAATGTTGTCACTGGAATCTCCGACTAAAGCATGCACTCACTGCCTAGGAGGTTGTAATCCTTCTGTTTCCAATATTTAGTTCGCAACAGCCTCAGATGCCAGAATTATGCCATTAATCTAATGCAGCATACTTGATATGACTGCTGAATCTAATGTGGAAACTGACACCCGCACAAGCCACAAAAGCCTATTTATTTAAAAAAAAAAACAAAAAACTAACTATGCCTGTGTGCAAACAGACTTCTGAGATTGAGCTCTCAGTATAGTCTGAAGTTTTTTCTCACAGGTCAAAATCAGCAGCTGGGTTTAAAATAAGCAATCTTCTTCATATTTACTGGTGAATCTATGGGAATTGGGACTCAATGATCCTGATGGGTCCCTTTCAACTTGAGCTATTCTATGACTCTATGAAAAGCAAAGGTTGCATTAAAGTCTTAAGTTCCAGCACTCTTCTTTTTCAAAGCAGGCATAACGCAATCATCTCATTAGTATCACTAAAAAATATGGAAGAATTGCTCAAGGAACATAAGTCTTTTTCCCTATTCTCCAACAAAAACACCTCTTTTCATCTAAAAAAAAGAAAGCTGCTGGCTGTACGTGCAAAACTTCACGTAGTACATGCAGATTTCTTTACACAGTAATATTTGTTCTTGGCGTACATTCCAGGACAAATTCAAACAACGAGCAGTTTCCATTCACAGCCCACATGGACTCACACACTTTGGAAAGCAAACAGTTTCTCCCATGCTCGAATATCAAATGCCTTAAAAGTGGAAACTTTTACTGGAAGATGTTTGAGCACTCTGAGACAGTGCATTACTGTTCAGCAAGTTTACCTCTCCGTGGCAAGAGGGATTTAAAGGTTTCAGAATCATAAGAGTCTGAAAAGCGAGCCCACATTTCCTGCCTCACACACTTGCTTTCTTCCACATACTTAATTCCGCTCAAGTCATTATAATGATGCTTTTAGCTGACTGAAGAAAACTCCATTTTCCTTCAGCGGCTTTTCACTCCAGCATTTACAACTGTATTCCTAGTGCTCAGCAGAAATGCTTGAGAGGGAAGATTCCTGTACAGATTTCAACTAGTGCCTGCAAAGCACTGCTCATTTGCCCCTCCTCAAATCTTTCTCTGCTGCAATTCTTCTCCACGATACTTCTATCACTAAAAACTTCTCCTAGGAATGGCTGCCCATTCCTCTCTCTGTCCGTGAGAGGGGACAGGGATTAAAGGTAACTGCTAAAAAATTATTAAATAAAACAAAGGTACTTAAGCTGATACCTTCACGGATCCCACACATTCACTAACAAAAGACTTGGACCATTTTCTGGCCAGCCAAAGTCTCAGACTGTTTTCAGGCAGAGCGCCAGCAAGCGGCTGACTTATCTTTACATCCAGATGTTTTATAGGACCATGCAAGTAAATGGAAAAAAAGGAGGAGATTTACAGTATCTTTACTAAGGTATTGGTACACAGAAGGAACCGGGGAAATTAATCCTCCGCATGCAGAATTTAAATAACAGTAAATTAGCAACGAGAAATGAACTAAGAAGCAACAGAAGGAAGCACAAGTAATGTTTTCCAAGAAAAGAAAAAAAAGCGTTCAGTATGCTAAGTCTCGCTGTCTTCAAGGATCTTTAGTTTAATCACAAACAGGGATGGGCTCATAAGACAGGCTAACTACTGAAATGTTGTTGCCTGCAGTGTGAAACCATCCGAGCAACCAGCTATTACTGCGCTGCACTGGTAGCTCTAGCAAGCACTCAGATCTGGTTTTAATGAAGCCACCATCCTGACAGAGGACATCTACTTTAGGAAATCATTGCAAGATACCATTAGTAAGAGCTCAGCTTTTGCTATTGTGATAATTGTCTGGTTGTTTACTTGCTAGAAGTGTTGAGACTACATATTTGATCATTACCATGCATCAAAATTCTGTATTTGTTGTCATCTCAAACAAATAGCTATAGGCATAACACCAAGTTTAATTAGCTCTGCAAACAAGGATTAGACCAGTATATCAACCTTACTTAAAATAGTTGAGGTAAAATCTTCAGAAGGCTTGAATGTAAGAGGAAGATCGGAATATCTTCTGTCATCATTCTTCCTGCAAAATCTAACTTTGCTTGAGAGATTTTTATTTATTTGTTGGGACAACAGCAGCAGCCACTGTACAGGCCAGAAAAATGTTATTACATCCTACTAGCATGAGTTGACAACATTTCTAAGTATTTACTGGGAAAAAAAATAATCTGTCTCCAGACTCATCTGTAGGCAGTCACATTTCTAATTTGCTGACTCAAATAAGCTTTCAGTGAAAACTGACTTATTTGAACAAAATATTCATTCTAAAATATGAAAGTTGTTACACTGTGAACGTATTATGTGGCAATTTAAAATAGAAACAAGAAATGTGGTTTTATTGACATGTATAATTACAAAGTAAACTGTCTGCCCAATTAAGCTGAACTGGACATAAGCAGACTTCAGAGAGCAGTGGCTCCTAAATCTCAGACTTGAGAGTCTGTCTTGTGATAAAGTAACTTTTTTCTTTCTTTCAAGTGGAGCTCACAGAGGTTTCTTATTCTAGCCCACCTGATCGAAGACTAACGTTTGGCAAAATACTCGGTAAGTTAGAAATACAACCTCCTTAACTTTGTTTTTAACCAAGGTATGGTTTGGTTACAGGTATTTAATAGCTTTCCAGCACTGCTGACCGACCCCTTAAAACAGTCTAGTTTGAATGGTGTATGAATCTCTCAAACTCCTACAATAAGCAAAAGGAATGGGAAAGGATATACTGGCTACTATGCTTTGTGGCCTGAAAACATGTGAAGTCTTAAGCCAGGAAACAAAATAAAGAGGAGGGGCGAAGTGCACAGTAGTAATATGTCAGAGTCAGACAGAAGTAGTAAGTCCCTAAATACTGATATTTGACATGTTTCCTCACCTGATGCAGGCAGCCTAAGGCCCTGAGTAATTCCTACAACCTTTAATCCCAAAGGAAGGTCATTTGAGTTCTGTGCATGTTGTATGGACCTATGGATCTAAAGAGAACAAATGCATCAAGAGCTCTGAATGGAATATGCATTTCTAAAGAAGCGATAGAAAAGGGATGCAGAACGGAAAGGTACCTTTGAGCTTATACCATCCAGTCCCTCAATTTGGCAGACCACAACAAAATCCTTCTAAAAAAAACCCGAATTTCACCTAGAAGTTATGTTTACCTCCCCTCCATCACCCTCAAAATACCCCAAGCATCTACTTACAATGACAGATTATCACGGACATCACAGAAATTCCAGTGGGTAAATAAGAACCAGTCCCACTCTCTTGCAGACGACAGAGCAGCTGTTTTCTCATTCCTGCACTCTGCTTTAGTAAAGTGTATTATTGCTGAGAGAGAGGGGCATACATACAGCATCATGGTAACCAATACCTGTACTTCTCCAAGCCAGATGGTAGCAAAAGCAGAAGATGCAACATCACTTGGTTCTTTTGAGACTCTTCACCCCCAAACCCTCCCCAGGATGCACAGGAAATGAAGTAGGAGGCGGTACCTTGGAAGGCACCCAAGAGGCATACTGATGAATGGGTTACTGTATATTCCAGGGCAAACAATTTTTTCTAGTTCTGACAAAACAGCAATTCCAGATCTAGCAGGTAATGTCCTAGTGGACAGTATGGTGGGTCCCAGCTAAACTTTGCTCACAAGAAGATGTTAATTCTGAAGTGAATTTATAGTACTGCAAGCTGGGAAAAACAACTCAAATATAAGACATAACATTTCTGTACTGCAATTCTGTGTGTGAACAGCTGCAGACAGTTAGCAGACTACTTTAAATAGGCATGTAAGAAAGCAACCATACACTCAAGAATGGCAGCAAATTAAAATGAAGTGCTGCTTATGTTTTCTTAGCATTTTGGATCAAGATTACACTCATAAGTAGTTAATAAAATAATAATACAAGAATCTGTGGACATTGTGGATATTCTTTCTCTAAGCATATTCTTAACAGCCAATAGCAGCAGTGTTCTGTAAATGTGTTTTCCCCCAGACCCTGTACGGACAACTGGGTGTGCTTCTGGGAGACGCCCCAGGGAGGGAACGGCACCTGAGCAGAAGGTGCTACAGCCCTGTTAGGGCCTCTCTGAGTGAAGAGAAACAGCTGGGGACCCACTCAGAGAGGTTCTCATTAGAAGAGTCTCAAAATCGGAAAGTCATTATTGTTTGAGAACGTATAAATTTGAAAGTGAGGACGGACAATGCCACATTCAGCAGCACCATTCAAACAGCAAAACTGTTCACCAAAAGGCAACTGAGAACAGCTTGGGAAGACAGCCCCCAGAGTCCTGTTTTTGAAATGGGAGCATTTTGAATCTCAAAAAGAGATTCACAGAAAAACTTAGGAACTGCCAGATGTTATAACAAAGCCCCAGAGAGACAACATTTGCATTTGTGGAAAGTTTATTTATTACTTCGGGACACTGGGACATTCATAGCAGTAAGAACTACTAGTTCCACATAGCAACATTGAAAAATCACAGTCTTCAGAGGTCATCTTAATTCTTACGACCTTTAGGTATTTTTAGATGTTAAGACCAGTTATTACATTCACCCTTAGATTTTTATTTGCAGGCTGAACTATCACACTTTCTTCTGTCATTCCCCACACGTCTTGTTCCAGACACCCCACCTCTCTAGACTCTTTCCCATTGGCCTACATCTTTTTTTGAAATGCAATCCTCAAATCTGGACTCACAGCTTCATTTATGGCACCAGAGTCAACTGGAAGAACCACGTGGTCTGTCACCGGAACAGGCTCCCCAAGGAAGCGCTCATGGCACCAAGCCTGTCAGAGTTCAAGCAGCGTCTGGACGATGCTCTTAGTCATATGGCTTAGTTTTAGGTACTCCTGCAAGGAGCAGAAAGTTGGACTTGATGATCCTTATGGGTCCCTTTCAACTCAAGATATTCTATGACACTTTAAAGACCTTACAGTGGACAGACCTGCTTATACAGCTACTGCCATGCATGGATCTTTTCCAACTGGTCAGCAAAAGACAAGACCTTGTGTTCAACATCTACTATGTTTTTCAATCTTTTTCTGAAAAAAAGACATTTGACTTCTGAGCAACTAATTATTCCCACTTAACAGGGGATTTTTGTACTTACTACTTTCAGACTATTTCTCCAATACTGTAAAATCATTTTAAATTCCAATCCTGTCTTTTAACACTTGCAGGTCTCTAGATTGACACCCACTGGAAGTCAGGATGTACATTCTGTGTGCCACCACTTTAGTCAGTTAAAATTGTTTGAGACCTAACACATTCTTCCTTCACTCCTCCAGTTAGAACTGGAAAGATACCAAATCCTTTGAATACACTTCTACAATCATTTTTGTGTTCCTACCTCCTATGCTACTCCCATGCAAACTTAATTTCCTTAGCTTACTCATGATTAATGTCACATGAGACAGTATCAAAGGCACCATTAAAGTTGAAATATATCTGCCAGTTCCAATTTATTCACATGGCCTAATAATTTATCACAGAAACATATCAACTGGTTTTAACTTTTTTATGTTTTTTTAGTTCTCTCTCCATTGGTTCTGTTGTTTGCCCGATATTTTGGCAAAGAAGAATCATTAAAAAAACCCCAAAATTAAAGAACCTTGGTGATAAAAAGCAGCCCACATTCCCCAGGAAAAGGGGAACTGGTTTGAATGACTGCAGTTTGGAGCATGCACAGTTTCTTTCAGCAGTTTGTGTTGTTTCACATTTAATTCATGCCCACAACGTGCATTTGTGCTGGCAGAAATTGATTTCCCTGTGCGCTTTTCTTCCTTATGACACAAGTGCTTATGTGGTAGTGCAATGAACTACACAGGTTTAATCTAGTTTAAAAGAAAAATAGAAGTGATTAGTTTTACTGAGATCACCTCCCTGACTCAGTTCACTACACAGCTGTGTGCCAGCACATGAGAAGGAAGAGCAGGCGTAAGATTAGGGCTGCCTTAGGCATCAGCAGTATTAGTTTACAAGTATCATGAAATTGCAGTTTAAACACAGAACCTGAAATGTCAGGAGCTTTCATCAAATAGTGAAACTGGCTGACTGAAGACATGGCACTGAGCCAATCTAGAGAAAATTCTTCAAAATCTAAACTTGCCACAAAGAACCAAACTGAATAAAAAGTGGTAAACCAGAGGAGTTCATATGGGGCTTCTCCTTGATAAGAACAAACACTTCTTGAGACAGTAGCAAACTTCTTGGTGTACTGACTCCATTATTTGTTGGGTTAAACAGCAGCATAGCAAAAAGGCAGGTTGGAAGTTAGGCTCTGTCAACATGCAGCGTGATTTTCGCACTAAATGAGAACCTGCTGCACATAGGAATATACGAAAATACTATGCAACACTATTATTGCAGTATATCCTACATAACTAGAACATACTAAGTCACAGCAGCTACTCCGGGAAGACATGTGATAGGAACCTGATTTTGTCTTATCAGCATGAACAATAACATATGCTCAATAAGACCAAACTCTGCAAGTACTAAGTACTGATCACTGAAACACCAGATGTTAAATGGATTCATAATTCAGTGTACAGGTTGTCACAGAGATAGGACATTACCACAGTAATAGTTCAAGGTGTTCTAAAGAAAAAAAAACAACCACCGTTTCAGCTAACAGCTAGCACATAGTACTCTTGCCACTGGCTTACTCCAACTAGTATACCTCAGTATGCTCTTAAATTATGTTTTTCAAATCCTCACAGTTCCATTTCCATTCCTTCTCAGGTAACCAGTATTGGTATAAACTGCAAATTTCTGCGCATTACAGTCACCTATCAAATGGAACATTTCATAAGAGAAGCAGGGAACAAATTCAGGTCTCAGGCTGAACATCTTCAGTTTTCTGAACAGCAAGCTGCAACACCCACAACTGAAAAAAACTCTTCATCATTATGTTCCTTTATATTACTTTAATGCTGGGAAAGACTACAAAAGCACGGTAATACAATGGGATACAACATAACATCAAGTGATCAAAGCATTCTACTTCATCCATTCAAGGTGAATCAACTTTCTCTGGTAAGTACATGTATTTTTTTTAATCACTCCAAATGCATGAGCAAAATCACTTACTAGCAACATGCATAATTCTTTTAAGAATTGAATACACCAGGTTCTGGGGATATTGGAAGAATCTGTGTAAGGGCAGAGAGACCTCTAAAGTATTACACCAATGTTTTACTTGACAGAAAATCAGAACTGTGTAAAACTAGTAAACCATCTGTTGGCAGTGTCCTGATATTTTCTAGCAGTTAACTAAATAGTTTTATTTCTGGCAAATAACACAAGCTGAACACTTTTCTGACATGCTGCATACTTCTTCCCAGGAATCCTCCAACAGTAAGCATTATCCACTTCAAAACAGGTGAGCCCACTAAAGCTTGCAAAACTGTGAAGAGTCCTGCACACTGAAGAAATGATGAAAAACTGGTCTGCTCCTGTGTTTTCTTCAAGGGTTGTTATCATCTCAGGAATTATTAAAGTTGCCATCCATAGTTGTATCTGCCCACTATGTTTGATTGCTTAGCTCTGCACTCCTGACAGAATGGGGGGAGGGGGGGGGGCAGGTGGAGCGGGCAGGCAGTGGGGGGAACCACAACACCTTTAAATGAATGGCTTGTTGCTTAGTCTCACAGAAATCTGAGAAAAGCTAGAAGGCAAACTACTGGCTTTTTCCTCTCCCTTGATGCTTTTACAGTAATTTGCAATCAGTGATCAGTGGTAGAAGTATTTTATTTTATAAAACAGAAAGTTTCCATTAAGCGTGGAGGTGATGAGGAGAAATCATCTTGTCAAGTAGATAGCCTGTTGGGAAAGAGATATTCTTCTTTCAAAGTAAAAAAAGAAGATACTGCTTCCCCATCTGCACTCCTTTCAGGGACCAAATAGGGACTTCTTGAGGATGTGAAAGCTTTCATCAGGTTTATGAATCTGGACAAACCAATAAGTTTTAATTTAAAATCTCTTACGGATCAGTGTGGTATTAATCAAAGTACGGGATACCTGTAAAACACACAGTAACATTTTACAGTTCTACACTAAATTCTGAAATCAACAGCATAACAGCACAGTGAGGGATGAAAGAGGGTAACCTAGATAGCCAAAATAAAAAAAAAACCCTCTAGTACTTTGTATTACGGGTTTTTACACTTTCCCAAAAGAGAGAGAGAGTGGAATACCTTTATCTCGACGTTTTCACTTCAAATAACTACGTATGTTTTGCATGACTGAGCTGAGACAATACAACACGGGGGCATGAGAAAGTGGACCAAACTGTGGCACCTAAGCTTGTACAAGAAACATCCTATCCAAGGAGCAAGGACAGGACAATACAACACAAAAACACTGCAACATTCATTTCATAAATTTAGGAGTGATACTGTCTTTCTGGCACACAGAACATACATTTATAACCTAGGCATCTACCCATTTCTCATACCAAAGCAGGAGGGCTGTTCAAAAAAACCCCAAAACATACAACGTACATCTTTCATTAGACTGATCCCAGAAGATACCTGCTCAGCCAATGTATCAGATATCCTTCCAATCTTAATCTCACTTGCAACTTCACTGTGAACAATTTATAATCTGTCTAAACAGCGGGCACAGTTATGGACCCTGAAATAACATCATCTCTCATCATAACTTCACAGACTTACTCAGATATAATTATAGCACCAAAAGTACACTGTATTTAGAAATATACCTTTTACAAATGGACTAAGGATTTCAGTCTCCACCCTGTCAAATTCATAAGTATACTAATTGACAGTGTCCACAGCAACAAATCCTCTGCATTGATTCTATGCCAAAATCAACTTAACACATTTAGTGCTGAGCTGTAAAAATGGATATTACAAACAAAATGACATCTCCAACCTTCAAACTGTTTACTGCCAGAAACCATCTAAAAAAACACAAAAAAGTATTTTACACGGCAATACTGTTAGATAAAATGGCATCCAACTGAAAGAACACGCACATATCACATACAGGCATATGATTTTTATCCCACAAATACTTTCTGCAACAGCAACAGGAAGAAAGCAATTGCATCTGTAACTAAGACATCTGAACACAATGTAAGAAAAAACAACGGTTAGCCACATATCCCTGGTTGTGTTATGCAGCCTAGAAAAAGGAATCCAGGTAGATACATACATGCTTATCTCAAACATAATATTCTTTTTCCAGCATGAACAGACTCATGAAAATCCTCCATGTGTGCAAAACCAAACCACCACTACGCAATACCAGCTACCTATACAACTGCTCAAGGACAGAATTATCCAGTTACAGGTAGGAAAACTGTTTCGCAAAGAAATCAGTCTAGTCCTATTCCTCAACCAGAAGAAGCTTCTCGGCACCAGCTTATGCCAGTTTAACTGTGGGATGCTACCAAATAGAGCAGTCAACACTCTTCATCTACCTTTTTTTTTTCCAATTCATCAAAACACTAACCCTATACTAAAATTTCCAGCTGCACATCATCATTAGTATCAGCGGAGTAAAACTGGTGGGAATATGTACTACTATCCACAATAATCTACAGTTCACTGTGTTAATTCATTCTTGAAACCTCACCCTCATCTCTGCAGAAGCCTTTAGAAATAAGCCTCAAAACTACATTCTTGAACTTGATTATTCTTGAATCCCAAACTGATGTCTCAGAGATCACGTGATGTGGCCTGTTACAATGAACCTATAGACTCCTCTCCACAGCTTAGCTCTTTCTTTCTTTACTCTTCAGGACATGTAACCTCTACTCATCCTAATACTATGCTTTATTCAAAATTATTAAACTACACTGCCTTTCAAGTAGTCCTCAACTCACAATACACATTTACAACTTCCACGGCCTAAGGATATGCTTGCATGTTTAAGGTAACTTACAATACATATAATTACAGAAGAATTTATATAAAGACTTGTTAAGACAAACAATGCACTCAAACTTTGAGAAAATGACATTAAGGCTCATTTCTATGCTTGGTTCATCCACACTGAAAACAGCACTCTGGCATCATTAAGTGCATAATGAAAAAGCTCACTATGTTCAACTTAACAGACTTGCAATCTATCTAGTAACCAGCAGTTACCCTGCACACAGTTACAAGGAAGAACGTAAACAAATGTATGTTTGTCAAAATAGTATGGGTACAGCCATGAAACTTACAAACGAGAGCAATTCCTGCTTCCAGTGAAGAAGGGAAGCGAGACAGAGAACATTCACTGAAATAAAAAATTAAATGAGTACCATAACCCCAAGTGCAAGAGGTCCTTGATTTAGAAGTTTTTGGCAGGTGGCACAGTTAGGAAATATGTTGCCACCAGAGATTAAAAAAAAAGTTCTCCACATTCCAGAAAAAAAGGTAAAACTTGTTTCTTCAATGCATATAACATCAACATCTTCTAGCAGGAGAGCAGAAGAGCAGAGAGAATCCACGATTTGCAAGAAAAAAAACATGGTATGAGCTATGGAAAGGGGGGGGAGGGGGTGAGGTTTGCACACAAAGCCCTGCTTCTCAAAGCGCTATAACAACATCAGAAAGAAAGAAAGAAATTGCACTGGGAGTATACATCTCCTCATTTTGTTCAGCTTCCACAGCTCTCTCCTCCTGCACCAAGGAAGTCGTTTCATCACAGAATGCAGACTGGTCAAGCATGATTTACCTTCTTGGCTTTTCCTCCGCACCTTCTTGTCCTTCATGTGCCTGGAAATAGCTTCCACTGACAAAGCACAAAAGCCTGCTATGACTTCTTACAACAAAAATGGGTCACACACATATATAGGGTAGATATTGTGTCTTTCACCTCACTCGTTCTGTTGCCTTCAAGCTGTTTCTCAGATGTGACCCTCTGCACACCCTACCAGCACCTCACTGGTGACTTAGGTTCTTCAGAAGCTAATGTTTGCCACAACATGTGCTTGGTACAGCAGGCAGAGAGACTCAGCCCCAACAATGAGAAAAGGACAGTATAAATACCAGTTAAGGCTGGATCTTTAACACTTAGGCAATGGAGATAAGGAAGATCGGAATCGCTTGCTACAACCCTGCAGATATTGTCAAGGATATGCATGGGGTAAGCATAATACACTTTGGTCTATGCTTCTTAACTGCATTTTAAAATGAGAAGACATTCTATAAAACACTCTGGGAACTCTGCTGCTGTCAGACACAGATACACTATGTTGCAATTCCTGCAAACAGCATTGATCCTCAGAGTTTATTCTGTGAGCAATACATGAAACAGCTAATGCTGTTGACAGTCCAGGGAATAAGTCTGTGTACAGTTTTTACACTATTTTTTTTTCATAAATACTAATTTGCCACTTCCAGGCAACACTAGCTGCAAAGTGGAGAACTTCACTGAGGGTAATCCTCACTCAGTGACTTCTCCATGAAAAAGTAAACCTATTGTTTCAGGGCTATTGACTTCACATAGATCCCACCCCAAAATGTCTCTTTTGGGCAGGGAAAAGAAAGTGTCCCCAATTCTTTGCTTTCCATTCAAGTACAAGAATATTAAAGTTATTTTTTTCTTCTCCCTTTACCTGACCCCCAGGCTGAGACAACGTGGAGGTACACTTCTCCCATCCGAGTGCCATCATACATGCTCAGAACAAGGAAAAGAAGGCTTCTCCTAAGGACTTGAGCAAAACACACCACTTGAAAAAGATCCCAGCCAGGAAGAAAAGACACTTTATTCTTCTCTGGCAATGGAAATGAAGTGGGGTTGTGGAAGAAGGCAGCACCATCCCTGACTAGTTTTCAGATATCTGAAATTATACCTGGAGAAAAGCTGTTCCCTCTCCAACACTGAACTGAACTTATTAAATGCCAAACCTTGACTTTCAGAGCCTAAGAGTTATTTCAGTTTTTAAATCTGCAGTGTCTAAATAAAACCAAGCTATTGCTTCAGGATCTGAATTGCTTGTTTCTTTTACCGCAGAAACCTGGGTGCTAGTGAAGGCCAAGTCTCCACTCAGAAGCACTGAAGGTCCTCCAAGAAGGTGAGGTTATGAAGTGTGGTTAGGTTGCAGTGAAGTGCAGCCTTGGGCTTTATTAACCTTGAACACAGCTATGCCAGGGGCTGGCTAGACAAGGGGATGACTCAAATAGACGGGACGCAGTTCAGTGACAGACTCTTGTGCCCTAATGGTCTTGCCAAGTACAAAAGTAATTTGTTCATGCTTTAAGAGTCTTAGAATAAGCTACCTTCCTCAGTTCATGAGCAGCTGTCTCTAAGACATATTAATGTAAACCGAAGAAATTTTGAAAGTTAAAACTCCCACAGAAAAATCAGAGCTTAAAGAGGAAATAAAACCATGTCAGGGCCTATGCCTAATAGCTGGAGTACAGGATCCCTCTGCTTAATGAGATTGCCAGACAGAGAATCCGAATGTGGGTACAAGGGACCCAGAGACAAGGACACCGACCACCGTGGTGATGAAAGATCTCAGGAAGCACATGGGATCCAGCAGCTGAGGTACAAAACAAGTTAGATTCTTATAAGGGACTAGGACTGGATCTGTTTCCATATAAATCAAATTTACAGATTTTAGCAATTGTCTGAAAGTTCAAGTACAAGATGATTATGTTAGCCAAACCAAGTGCAGAAGAGAACAACTCCATTTTCAACAATCTTTTTCCATCTACTAGTGCTACAATTTCTATCACTAGTGCTACTGCTTTTCAAGCAGTTTGTGTTTAAAATCTGATTTTCTTTGAAATGTTTCTCTAGTATTTTTTGCCAGTTACTCAGAGTTTTTCCCTCAATTATGCTGTTTACACATATATTAATAGAGTTCAAAACAGAACTGGCAACAACATGCTGTGTTCTTCCTTCCCTCTCACTGCATCCAGATTCTTACTTTTACTAGTATGATAAGTTTTTCCCAAGTCCTTTCAATCCACTTAATGGGGAAAAAAAGGAAACTGCTCTCCTGGAAGAAAGACTCAAAAGTAGAAGGCCATGTGCAGTTGTAAAAAGAGAGTAAGTTTCACTGACTTAAAAATACAATTCTTCTCTTCGGAAAGAACAGTGAAAATTTTTAAGTCTTCTGATGATCTCATTGCACTGACACCAGTACAGTTCCCAAACCCATGACTCATTCCGATCCCAGCAAAAAAAATTGCTGGGGAGACAGATATTTTGTTTAGGATGAATTAATTCCTTCAGCATGTCTTGCTCATAAAAATATCAGGCTTCACTCTGTATGCAGAACATACAGCACGACAGCCACGCTCCTGCCTTACTATCTTCTAAATAGTATTGTATTAAAACTGAAATGGCAGTGGATGCTGCCGACGCTTGAACAACTGATTTAGGAAAAAGAAAACACTGTCTTGCCAACAAAGATCAAATTTCCCAGTTGCAATCTGTAAAAATGTATAATTTCTAAATATTCAGGTTTCTAGCTTTAAAGTTTACTTCCATAGGTGTCCTGCAGCAAAAACTATTATGATTTGTTTCTTGTGACATAAAATTAAACTAAAGTCCAAGTACAGTTTATTAACAGATAACAACATTGAAAGAAGTAACTTTCAGCATTGCTCAGTTTGACATCAAACCTCAAAACAGTAGAGTGTTTTCACTTAGGAAGTTTAGTTAGTTAACCAATTTTTAAAGTCTCACTGCACACTTGAGTAACATCAGCGGAGTTACACTATATTAAGAGAAGTAACACTACATGATGTTTGCCTCTTCCTCTGTAAACAAAACATACATTTTTGTCTAACCCTAAACTGCACAGAATCAACCAGCTCAGAGATAAATTTACTTGCGATTCACACTTGTGTTCTCCTCCCCCACCCTCTGTCATTACCCTACCCTCCTCTACACATAGCTCATTGTTTTCCAACATAATACTTCCTCATTCCTATCCGGTTTCTTTTATAACACTACTCTAAGATATACCTAATTTTCATCCCAGTGAAGAAAACCTGGCACTTCAAAACATTAATGGAAGCTAAGCACCTACACCTCAGTGAAATTCATGGGACTGGATACCAGCTCCAAACATACTGCCAGAAATTCCTCACTTCGAATTACTTTATATTTGCTCAAATATATTAAATTTCACTTGCATTTAAGGGGATCTCTGGTCTTCATTCAATACTGCAGAAGAAAGATCTTTCTCACAGCTTTCATACCAAATGCAAGAAGAGACATGCATCCATGCAGCTGAACTGTTAACAGCCTGGCAAAACCCTGTGGCAATTAACCAACAAATGTATGCCTTTACTAATCTGAGCTACAGATGTAGCCCAAACCAAGACTAGTAACTCTGAGAAACAGATATAGCTTGAGCTGGTGACATAAGAGTTTAGTACCTCTGTATGATGCATGTAAACAGTTCCTTAGTAAATTGTACACTTATTTTGATATGAAAAATACAAACCCAGCAAAACCACTACAATCACCACCTGCCTACCATCCTTGATTTTCTACTTTTGAAGCAAAGCGAGTAACATGCAACTGTTAAATTTCGGTCTATTAAGGGCATTGTCAGCTACCTGACAAAGCTTCAAAAGTACAGAACGTAACAGCTAGAGGTCAGTTATATCATACCAAGTTCAACACACCAACACATCCATCAGCTGGTCACTGCCAGGGAACTGCTGGATTTAGAGAAGTGGTTTTTGCCACATTCCTACTGCATTCTTCCCACCAAGGCAAGATTAATCTAATTTCTGAGTTATGAAAAGTAATATGAGAATTATCCCAGTTTTTGTCCACCTTCTACCTTTAATAATGTAAACCAGCAAGCAAGTTTCTCCCAAACGGAACAGGTGGTTGTGCTATATCAGACAAAATACTCTCACAAAACCATTTGCTTTACATAGCGCCCATAATAAGATAAATACATAGCACTACTAACTTCATTTATTTATGTACAGCCAACAGCAAAAACCAGACCTTATTCTGCCACATAAAATTAGTGTGGAAAACCTCTCAGACTCTTGTTGTTGCTGTAAATCATATGAACTTTGACACATCAATTAGATGAACAAAGTTCTTCACATAGTAATTCTTATTTAGCATAAAAGAGAAAGAAAAGACATAGATGGAGAAGGGAATAATGGCAGCAATCCTCTTTTCTCAGCCAAGGTTTTAAATGTAGACTACAATTCTGCAAGAAGACATCTGCAAACAAGCAATGACAAGCTGTTATTTCCATAACATTCAATCTGACCAAAAAAGAAAATTGTACGTTAAAAGTATCAGCAGGGGTATGAGCAGAAATATTAAAATTGAACAGCACCTCTTACTGTTATACAAAAGAAATTTACAATAAGCACGTCAAAGAAATATCTAGTCAAATTTTTAAAAACCTATGTTTTATGGTGCCAAAAAAGTTTGCCAATATGTTCATGATCTTTCTATGCTAGAAAAAAATCTTCAGTCCAGCCTTCTGCATATCCGACAACCACCAGTGCTTCTGCTATTTTACTCTTTTCTTGTAAAAAAACCTTATATTTAAATAGGCATTTTAAACTGTTCTATTAGGTATTTCAATTTTACAGCTAAAAACTTGTACAGGTTTTGTCAGGACCCTGACAGGCCTTACTGACCTTGCCTAGTGCTCCCAGGGGTCCCCCCACTCTGCCCATGGCCCAGGGCCCCATGCCAGCCTCCCGGCGCCACCAGCCCCTGCCCCAGCAATGCTCCAGCAGAGCTGGTCTCCAGCCAGGCCCATGACTCAGGCAGGCCTTGGCACCTCCCTGCAGCCCTGTCTGACCACAGTACCCCTCAATGGGCCTGACCATTGCCCCACCCGCCACCAGGCTGATGGCCTGGCCTGGGCTTCTCCTCATCCCCGGTGAGGGCCCAGCGCCCCAGCCACAGGGAGCCACCGGCCCACAGGGCACCTGGGCAGGTTCAGCCAACACAAGAAACAAAAGAGCAACTTAGAAGCATCAGCAGCTGTTTGCACAAGGCATATCAACCACAGCTTGAATACACGTGCTAGGCAGCAAGCAGGATCCAAGGCCCGTACTAACTCAAGCCTTTTGCTATCACACAGTTACTCCAAGTCTCATTGTGACAGGGAAAGGGAAAAACAAAGAAATCGAGCAAACAAAATTGGTTTTTACTTGCTTTCAGAAGGTTTTAAGTAACAGACTGCAGATCATGAGAAAGACTACTGTGGAGGCTACCGGGTAAAGGGCAGCCAGCCTATGAGAGCAGAGAAACACAAGGAAAAAAAACACCAAACCACTGCTTGCACACAGCGGTATCTCTGATTCAGCAGCAATAGCCAGTCTGAGCTATTTTTCTTTTTCAAAGAAAAGATAATTATGCAAGAGACTGCCCAGCACAACAGCTCAGCAGCAGGAAGGAAGAGAGCATGCATCTGAAATCTACAGCACTGAATCAAAAACTCTGTGCTTATTTGTGGTTAGCAAGGGCAACAAGGACTTCAGAACTGCAAATGGAGATCTTCAGAGGGAGGGCTGCAAAACTTCAGAACGACAGCAGCAGCCCGATTTGACTTTGACCTAGAAAGCCTGTACCATCTCCCTTAGTCACCATGTTTCCTGCAGACAAGCCTCAACGCACAGAGCCAAAGTGACTAATGACATTCTTCGAAACAATCACCAGCAACGCAAGAACACACTTAGTCCTTCTGACAAACTCTGAGCTGAGACTGAGTGGAAAAGAAAAATTATGAGAAATTCTAGTCTAGTAAGAGTACATTAAAAAATTGGTTTGGTGACATTGGCAAGAAATCCAAATTAGGTGGGAGGCAAAGGACCTGCCAAGCCTTGCCAGTTCTTCCACTCTAATTCAAGACGATAACTATTTTAACAACAGTATGATACAGAGCCCAACACATCATACTGGTGTCAATAAAAATTCCTTCCAATTCAAACATAATAGTTCATGCATAACAGAAGTAACTGCTCAGACTGCAGCTGATCCTTATCAATACTTCTCAGCATCCTGGGGGTATAATCCCATTCTAGTGAGAAGATAAACAGAGCAGGCCAGAAAGTAGAATTATGCATGAAATGGTCTTGCTCCATGGTTCAATATGGTCCCCTTTCCATATGAGTCAGCAATGGGCTGGCTTCTGAATATCAGAGACTCTAGTCTGTAAACTTGAAGAAATTAAAGAATAAACAACTCCTTGAACCTATAAGCATGTTTGAACAGAAAGAAAAGTTTAAATAGCTACCATTGTTATTGTAGAAGTGAAACAATGACATTACCATTTTAAATCAGATTTTTGAGCAATTTGTTCAGAAAGCTAAAACCATTTCACAGATCACTAACACAATGGTTTAATTAATACTGCTTCTCAAAATGCTGGCTACATATGAGACAGCAACTTCTCCCTTTAACAGTTATGAGAAATTTTGAGGTCATATTTCATAATAACCCGCGGTGAATTTCAAAGGTTTCATTATTTCCCAGTTTTTCTCCACTTTTGGTCAGTGGATGTATGAAAATAAGAACATCACTGCCCACTGTAAACAAGCACTGTTATACCCACTTATTGATAAAACAAACTGATTCTTCTCAGCCTTCTCTGTTGCATAAGGAGGTGATGTTTTCAGATTTTAAATGGAAAATAGCAATAAGACAAACTAGCACCATTGCCAGACAAACTATCAGTTAAAAATTACCAATAGTAGGAGAACACCAAAAACAATGGACCAACTTCTTTCTGGGGACAGGACTAGAAAGTGAGGAAAGTTTTGTTCTGAAGGAAGTTCAACTGGTACTGGAACTTGGAAAATAGATCTGGAAAGCATCACAAGAGATCCAGTCTCTCCTGGGGACAGCTCCAGCACACATTTACAACTGGTATTTCTCCAAGCAATTTTTAATGCCACCCCAAGGTAACCTCCTTCTAGAGGTATTTTTCCCCCCAGGAGATGAAACCAGGAAGCATAGTTCCTAAATCTGTCTAAACCAAAGGAAACTGATCACTTCATGCATGTGAGACATAAAAAACCAAAAGCGAACAAGCTACTTCTTGGCTTGTTTTAATATCCTTTAATCCTACACTACTACTAACGTCATTTATACTACTCAGGCCTCAGCTGCTTCTGCATAATAGTTCAAACTCACAAACATTGCCAAAGTGCATAAGTATCTTAAAAAGCAGCAATAAAATTAGCAATCTGACTTTTTAAAACCACAAACTATTGTCCCTCTGTTGACATAAAAAATTAGTTTGAACAGCATTAGAAGAAATACACATCTCAATCTTCTAAACCCAAATTTAAAACTGAAAAAAATTTAGACCTTTCTACTTAGTACTTGATAATCTTGTCATCTAGCATTTGACAGATCAAAATGCTAGACATCTTTTGTGCAAAAGGCAACCATTTATTTGTACTAGTTTCAGCTCCTGTTTGACAGATAGACATGTCCAGTTTGCACCACACTTAATTACATCGCTCCGCCAAGCATTCCTCTACATGTGCATTCTGTATTACACACTGGGTTTGTGCCCGTGCTTGTGACACATAAGCATGAGGTAATTGCAGTGCTTATGTATAGGATAAACGTATGCAACAGACTCATAGGTCACATGTATCCACACTAGTACAGCTCAGCATTTTAGCAGCAAGCAGCAGATGGTATGCTGTACAAACCATAAATGGTGATGTGGACAAGTGTTATAAAACAGACTCCAGCTGCTGAAGAGATCCCACAAACCCATTAAAAACAGTGCAAGGCGATTCATGCAATCTACAAGCAACCGGACAAAATTTGTAAGCATCTGTCTAAAAGTGGATTTGAAAACTGTCATTTGTACTGAAGTTGTCATTTTCACACAACTAAAAATCCACAATGAGAGCCATCAAGCATCCAACAGGAGAAGGAGACCAGAGACATGCTTAGAGCATATTCACAAAGAGAGGTTAGGTGAAGCACTAAATTAATCTGGTCACTCTCCAGTGACAGTTGATATCAAATGAAAAACCTAAGATTCCAACCCTTATTAAATTTTTCCTTATGGTTATTAAGATCTTCAAACACAAATTACGTGCATTCCTTCAGTTACAAAGTTTCTGCCCTGTAGCAAGCAAGTTCCAGACAGAAACAGCCAGTTCTCCTCCTTTTCCAAAATTAGGCTTAGACTGAACAGAATTTCTGGGATGATGAAACCTGCTTACTAAGCACTGACAAAAGAAACAGTCATGTAATGTTTCATATAACTTCCTTTCAGTTTCTTGTGAATTACTGAATATGTGAATTAGTTACCTTGAAAGACAGCAAAGGAATTCATTATAAAGCATCCTTAAGTTGTATGAAAAAGCAAGGTGCCAACTACCAACTTCTAGCACAATCACACAAAAGATAAAGGTCATCTATAAGCAGAGAACACACCTCTTCCTTTGAGTCAAAGAAGCCAAAGATCTTACGAACTTTACCGACAAACAGCAGTGGTTTAATAATACAAAGTGTTCCAAAACACCAATAAAAAAAAGGAGAAAAATGGAAAGATCAATCTTGAAGTAATTAGTGATAATTCTATTCCAAATAACTAAACGGATGCAAACTGAAAACATACTGAAATAAAACACTAGATTTGGAAGTTCACATTCATTACTAGTATTTTTATGCTGTCCCGTGTAAGTTTCCCTCTTCTCATTTTTCTTCTGAGACAGCATTTCTATATATGACGACAGAGGGGTTACAAGGTTTGTCTCCAGTATACCCACACTATTAAACCAACAAAAAAAAACAACCAAAACAAAACACCACAAAAGAAAACCCATATGCAAACGCCAGACTTCCAAGCTGTTCTCACTTGGGTGTAGCAATGGTATCCATAGGGCAATATTCCCTTACTCCTCCCGCTCTATTTCAAAACGGCCTTTCTTTGATTACCTTCATAAACATACTTTGCCGAACTGGAAATATCTAGGAACATTACTGTGGCCACTCCTGGAAAATGGTAGGCAAATGGACCTTCTTCAGTTACTCTGAAACTACGGTATGCAAGACAAAGCAGAACAGAGGATCCTTTCTGCTTCCAGAAGATGACGTAAAGTATTTGCGCTACCAACGAAGTCACAGAAATAATATGCATTAAGCATCTATCAATGGCATTACGCAAGCTTCAGTACAACATCAATGCTCTTTTAAAACTTAAACAATTGTGAGCTCAAATCACTAAACAGGATTGATGCCTACTGACTTGCAGATTAAAAAAAAAACAAAACTGTTTGCAATGAAGCATTCATTTGCCTTAAGAGGTTGCTTTTTTAGAGAACCATTTCCCGGCAGTCTCACTGTTGCACATGTTAACAGAAGATCTCAGAAATCTTGTTCTGTGAGAGCAACCTCCACCTCAGAACAGAGGAAAAAAACAAACCACAATATCATGCAACCAACTTTATCAATATAGTCATAATTCTAGTGACTGCCAGGACCTGTCTGTCTCTTAGAAGTTACTGCAGCAGTTCTTTTTGTTATACAGTTTAAGAAAAAACGTTCGTTTCCATGCTAAATCTGCACCAACATCCTTTATCTTTTAACATTATTATAATCCAGACACAAAGAAAAATACTGTTTCTTCATCACAGTATTGTATTCTGTTCGACACCTCTGCTCCAACTCAGTCGAGCTGTAACTCCTGTCCCGTGCTTACTGTTTGGATATATGTTTGACAAATGTCCCACGCAACTCAAATCCCCAAATTTCATTCCACAATCTGAATATACAGCAAAGAAGAAAAAATTATCTTAGCTGATGTAGGAAATTAAATCAAGTTCTCCAATTTACAAGTCTTCACTACATAATTTCTTCTGTTTGGAAGCAGCACTATGCAGGTGGTATGGCAGAGGAGGAATTGGGAGCAAAGCATTGTATCTGAATGCCATAACCTTGGAACTTTATTCACTTTGATCCACACTAGTCTGCATTTATTGACTTTTTAGGTGTGTTCCCTGAAGGAGGAGAGGAGAGGTAACCAACTGCCATTTCTTACATAACTTCAATTAAAAAAAAAAAAGCTTAAATTAACCAGATCTTTGGGCCTACTTCTTCCAATTCAAGTATCTTAGTACACTGGATTTTTAATACTTCATAAAACAAGAACCATAAATCCAATTTGTTTGAAGAACAGTGTTCTGCTGAGAGCAATCTAGGCCAGTTTTAAAGTTTTAATAAAATGCCCTTGTTGCTATTTCTCAACAACACACTTTCAACAAACACTATAATTACCTTATTTTCCTAATCCATCCTTAAGGAGAACGGGCAGGGGGAAACCCACAACACTGCAAAATCACATCTGAATGAAGCTGGCGGTACAATCCCGGTATAACTTCAAAATATGATTGGAGAAGGTGTAGGTAAAACAGAGAAGGAAGGCTCCATGGGAAATGGACACTCATAACATCTTCCAGTTACCCGAGTTTCATAAACACCTTATGTGGTCCTACCTCTTTAGAGGCTTTTAAATCAGCACTGCAGAGTTTGCCCGAAATCAACTGGCAATTCTGGCTATTATTGCTGTCCTCAATTATGATAAAATCAAATTAATTTCATCTTCCCTTCAAACCCATGTAATTTGTTTTTCATTCTCATGCTTATTAACACTCCAGACAGATTAGTAGTAGACCTCAGCCCTATTCCCTGGCTATACCATTACTCTGCCAGCAGATTACAGGATTTTTTCATACAATGCTTGCAAACCCAGTCAGTGTGGACTCTGAAGCTCTCACAGGAAGGTTGCCCAGTTCTCTCCTCCGTACTGCAAAGAAGATGCTAGCTATGTTCACAGAAAGAGAGAAAGAACTAGGTCCTTGGAACACCATCAGGTTTTCTCTGCCTTCTGTTAGGAAGGCTCGCCCTTCTCAGGATCTTATTTCTCTGTAGTCAAGAAGCCTGCTAGTACAGCTGTGTTCACACTGGGGAGACATGCTTTCAGTGTATCAGCACATTTGGTGCCTTGTAAGTTTACTCTGACACCTGTGAGCTTGCCTAAAACAAAGCACAAATGTTTGCTGAGCATTCAAATGTTTGCGGTATTCAGTCTAGCTTTTGCAAATACATTAACTGCTTCAACGCATTTGACACCCAGTAAGCCCAAGCTACAAACACCTGAGGAAGGCATACATGCAAACTCAAATTGCTACTCACTTTACAATTGCCACAAGTTCCTGCTCTTCTACTCTAAAAGCAGCTAGTTTTGTTAAATAAACTATGTATATCAGATTGAAGATCAAACCTAAATGTTTACTGTCCTTTAGTTATCTTATCTGCTACACAATAGAATTATTTACTGCTCCGATGCCTTTACACAACTGCAGTAAGAACAATTCAGATCTAGTAGTTCCTCATATGCAGATCTAGACCTGTCTTCACCAGAAACACAATTCTCTCCTCTGTTCATTTCTGAAAGGAAAGAAAAATGGTTTAACTTGGGGTTTTTAAGCCCTGTTACTATATAGTGGGAAAGGCAGAGAGCTGTGAGAATGTACACTGAAGTCAAAAGGAAAGTATTTTTACAGAAATTTTCATCAACTAGAAACTTCTCCTAGAACTGTTAAAATCTTATTCAGATTACTGTTATTAATATTCTTTTGTGATCAGTACTCTTCACTGCCATGTGCATGGAATTCTATACCTTGTTAATCATCAAGGTTTTGTACATTTTTGCTGGTAGCTTAACACTTTTTTCTTTCTTTAAAGTCATATCCTTTCAATGTTAAACTTACACACTAATCATGCTGTAACCTGAGTAGGCATCCTGATGCAACTACAGTCTTTTTAACCACTCATACTCAAGTGAAATTTGGTGAAGGGAGGGAACAGGAGATAAAAGAAACACAATCCAAGTACATGACGCCAAAAAAAAAGAGGAGAAAAAAATTGAGAAGGAAAGGGAGGGAAGTCCTATTAATTCTCCTATGAAGAAATGCCTGCAACAGGGACAGGACAGACTTATAAGAAAGGAGAAATTGCTTCCTCTGAGGGAAAGAAAACCATAAACGTCATACATTCAATGGAGAGCCAGGATGCTGTTCTACACATAAGTATCTTTAAACTTAATGATGTTCTGTGCTCATTATGTTCAACAACTGCAGAAATCCCCGAGAGATCTTCAGGACAGGCAGTTAAAGCCTCACAGATAATTCTTCATATTTAACAGCTCTTACAGTAGCTCTCCCTGCAAGGAGGATTCAGCCACGTATTTTATCATAGAAGTTATCACTAACATAACACATTAAACACAGTATAAACAAAAGATAAAAGCAAAGAAATCCAGACAAAAAAAAAATTATCCATACCCAACAAAGATAATAAGGCCGACCCATTCAATTTTGCATACATTTGCTTTGCAAATAATATTTTCATCCCTAATCTGGTAAGGATCAGTTATTATGCTACCATCGCAGTTCTAGATTTCTGAGATTTGAATGCGGCAAGTTTTAGTCTTTAAAACAGATTACCTGGCTTACACAATTCTTCCATCTTCATCAACACCTCAGGTCAAAGCAGGACCCACATTCCTCACTACAGCTTCACAAGTGACTCCTGAGCCATAGCGAAAAAAATCCCAGAAACTCAAAGGTCTGAATTCAAGCCTTGGCAGATACGAGAAATATTAAAAATTTTATTTAAACAGAATGTTTATATGCAATGCAGATGTACAGTACGTATTTGAGGAGTGATGCTGAGCCAAAATATAAACTGACAAGACCATAGCCAGCATAACAGCTGACAGCGAGACCACCGATGAATCACAACACACACAAATAGGCAAAGAAGTTTCAAAAAAACCACTAAACATCATCCTTAAAAGCATCTGATGACACAGTGAGTACATGCACGTAACTACATCTCCTTTCTTCTGGTCATTCTCTGCTACGGTAGCTGAATCTGGCTTTCCACAAGTTCAGATGTTTTCATCAAGACTACACTAGCATTGAATGCTTTGAAAAAAGTGGGATATTATCAAGGTTGCAGTACTTAAAAATCTTTATTATTCCTGTTTATGTGTTAGAAATGTTTCAAAGAATAAAAACACAAGCTGACTAGATTTGTAAAGTTAATCTCCCAAAACACTCTAGGGGAAAAAAAAAGCTTAGGATTTTTTTTTTCTTCAAAAAAAAACAGAAACCCCTCCCACATTACTCCATTTACCTGAATAAAGAAAAAAGCATTTCACTTGCAAATATACATGTCTTAAGGGCTATAGGATCTATTACTATTTGATAACCTTCTGTCTCTCCAAGAAAATTTCATACAGTAAGTACTGCAAGAACAGACAGGCAACTCTAGAAAAATCTGCATCTATAACGCAAGAGCCATGAGTGTAGGCATACAGCATGATACAAATATTGTTCTCACAACATCTTAAAAGGCTTTCATTTCATTTTTACAAGAATACCAATCTGTCAAAAGATACATCATTATGAGAGCTGCTTCTAAATCCATGAGGGAGATTTTGAGATTGAGAAGGACACAGTTAAGTGCATTCTGTGATTTTAACTACTATGTGTAGTAATATTTCACTCCTCCTTCAAAGACCAATCTTTTGTATGGCCATCTGCACAGCAAGTGAAGAAAGCGAGAGATGTTTTTCAAATAAGGATGATATCAGAAAAATGTGGGTATAGCCCTAATAGCCAGATGCATACTTTGAATTCTTTGCAACTCATTATTTCTAGTTGCTCACTCAGCTTGACAGTTCTACTATCATTTATATACTTGAGAGAGACTATTTGCTTACTGTAGGAAAGAACAATTTCATAGGAACCCCAAAGAGGACAGAAAGATTTCCATCTGGAATCAAGCAAGGATTAATAAACCTTCCAAAAAAAATTCCAAGAAATACTTTCTGCCTCAGCTGTCCATTCAGTCCAAAGACAAAAGAAGAAAAATGTATGTATTTATTCTTTAAATATAGCAGAGACCAATCAAGAAATCATCTACCAGGATTTTTAATATCAATCCAAAACATAATAGTGCTCAGACCACTTCCATTCTAAGGTATTCTGTGACCTGGTAATAAAATGAAGCTCTGCAAACAGACCATTGGTTTTATTCAGCTTCATATCCTATATAAGGACATATTTTTACAGATACCTGAAGTTAAGACAATTCATATTTAAGTCCCACTTTTCAAACTAGTATGAAATATCAAACAAAAAACCCTGCACGTTATGGATACGCAAAGATACAAGTTCATCTCTTAAAAGCAGAGGTCTCAGATATAGAAAAATGTCTAATTAATCTACAAATTATGTATACTAAATTTAACTCTTAACAAATAATTTTAAAGAAGTACAACAGAAAATTCAGAAGTATGGTAGAGATATTACCAGCACTCAGACTTTTTAGAACAAAGAAAAACGCCAACCAGAAGAGAAGTAGCCCTTCAATGTCCTGTATCTTGATATACAGATAATCTTACACTGAAATAAATTGTTCCTTTCAATGAAAGATTAAAAGATAACAGATCTATTTCTCTTGCTTTTGAATGTACATTGCTCCAATTTTAAGCTTTATTACATAAATACTCTGCACAGGATCAAAATATATATATTAGATTTGCCATCACCCTACTCTGAGGCAACCAACCACCCATCATCTCAAATTTGTCTTTTTCTTATTTTTAGTGACCATTCAGCACTGGCACGGTATTGGCTTCTTTTGTTCCACTACAGCATAAAGAGCAACCATTTAGTTACCTAACTAATATAATTCCAGGGCTCTCCTTCCATTCAAGCCCTTATTCTAACCACACTTTTCCCAGCTTTTCATTTAAGGATTTATATGGACCATGTTATTCAGCTCTGCTAATTTAAAAGCATTTATTCTTAACAGCTATTATTTACTTAACGTGTGTGAAATATTTCACTTCCTCCTGTCATGGAGTGTAATAACATATCTGGAAAGACCCAGAACATACCACAGTGGCATTTACAGAACACTTACCTTTTATCCCTTATCATCAGTAACTTCATTATTTCATTTAAAGTATGCAACTCTCCCAAGAACGATACAAGAAACTTTTGTGATAGGGGAGAAAAATGGAAACTAAAGAGAAATGGAAGCCAGAAAAGAAATGTCACATCTTGCTCTTCCCAAAAGTTCTCTTGCTTTCAAGATAAGCTGGAAAACTGATTATCTAGATAAGGAAATAAGAAAATGAGGAAAGGGGAGAACTAACCTGTCAATGGAGATCAATCTCTAGTCAAAATTTTTTGTCCAAAGATGCAGAAGTTAATGTTTAAGGTGAGGCACGACAGGGAAATACACAGCCACCAAGTCCCTTAAGAAGTCCCAGGGGACTGCTAAATGAGGTTTGAAAGAGAGCAGCATGATGATTAAAGACACGTACAAAGGATGACAAGATGAGAAATGATGAGAAATGCTGAAGGAATAGACAAAATTATAAAGGCAGTAAATATAAAGAGTGAGATCAGACAGAGTAACACACAGCTGAGACCAGGTCATGGGAATAATCCTTGTCTGAGGAGGACAGCTGAACCAGTGCTACTGGTTCATTAATCAGATAAACACCTCCAACAGCTTCCACCCCTCAGTGTGGAGAAGGCTACTCATCACACCTGTCCGTGTTTCAGTAGCACTGAATTCTCACTTCCTCCAATCTCAGACATGTTTACAGGGCGACTGCTGCACTTTCCAGAAGTCCTATAATATCTCTTTTCCATTGTCAGAAAAGTTTCTTCAAAATAGCTTATTAGAATACATTATATCACAGTTTGGGTTCCACTTTTCTGATCCCTACTACACAACCCCCCACGGTAGCTCACTGAATGAAATAAAAAGGATATTTCTCTTACTGGCAGAAAAACTATGTATTTACCCCCCTTTCAGAAGAACAAGGTTCCCTTTCAAAGCCATAACAGACATAAATTGTCACCTTTATCTCACATCACCCTTTTGGAAAGGGGGGGGGGAATGTTAAAACGATACAGTAAAAATGAATATGAACACTCACATTCAAGCTGGGCACGTCCTGAAGCTCAGACAAGCCTGTGTTGTAAGAACATTAAATAAACCCACATAGTGGAGGGACCACACAGAAAACTAACCCTGGATTTACAGCTTTGTCACAGCAGGAAGTGAGCAAATGCACTCGTGTAACTGGCTACCAAACCAGGTCCCTATGAAACACCCAGGCACTACGCCTTCGCACGCGTGGCTTTTATTGCTCCATTGAGGAAATTTCATTTCCTTCTGGTGCAGAGACAGAGTACATACACAAATTATGTCAGAGTACAGAGCAAGACACAACAGATGCACAACAAAGCAAAAAATTTTATAGTCCATATACGATCATCATCTATTTTATTCTAGAAACCTAAACTGGAAAGGGGAAGAAGCTCGTGTTACCAATTGGGCAAGATTCTCCATGGCATAAATCTACAAATACCACGGGACTTTAAATGCACACTGAGTTGATTTCAAGTGTTTTATTGAATTGCTTAAAACATAAAGTCTGATACACTGGCAATCTATAAAAATAGAATTAGAAAGACACATTATTATGACAGTTTTATCACTGAAGTATAACACGACCTTAAACAACTCGGTTCAGGTCATTTACTTCAGCAGCAAATGAGGGTTCACCACTCCCAGCTCATGGACGCAGGGGGGACCTCAGCATCTAGTAAGCGCTTGCGGGACCACAGGTGCCACCGAACACTGCATCTCGGTGCTGCCGAACACTGGGTCTCGGTGCTTACTGGGCTGCAGAGCTGCACTCCTCAACCCCATCACTCCTCTGAAAGGGTGCTCTACGTACAGAAGCCTCACCTAGCATTCGAAGTGGTGCCTGGGTTACTTGGCAAAGACAACCCATTCCTGCACTTTTCCCACTAACTAAATGGAATACAAAGAACAAATCCCAAACTATACATAGCTGGTTTTTGAATAAATAACAAGACTACTTTCACACATCAAAACCAGTCAATATTTAAAGTTATTCCAGGGTTTCAGATAAATAATTTGAAGACATCAGCTACTACTGTTTGAAACAAGCACCTAATCACAAGCTATTTTAGCATCTTGACTATACGCTGCTTCACAAACTTCCACAGGAGACAAACATGAAATAAACAAGTGTTCGATACCACAGTAGAATTCCCAGTTTTACTTAAACATAGAGAAAACCAAGTCAGCTCCCTAATAAACTAGTGGCAGGGTTGATGAAGCAGAGTTGCAAACATGTTCTTATCATCCCCCTAACAGTGATGCAGAAGCACTGTTATTGCACTCTAAGGACAACAGGATCAAGCCTCACCTCAGCCCAGACCTGCACGCCCTCCTGCATAAGCAGTCATTTCTATAAGAAGAATGAACTAGCAGATTTATACACAAGTAACTACAAGTAGGACTGGACCCAGAGACACTCAGAACCATGACAAAGGAGTTTACAAGGCCCATCATAAGCACTTGTTCTCTCACTCCAAAACATTACTGTCTCTGTCATAAGACACAAAAAAATAGGCAGCTTTGTTTTACATGGCATGACTAAGTCCAATATGTATGTCTATGTACACATTTTATATATAAAATGTACATACACTTATATACTTTTTTCTTCTATGGAAAAAAATAAATAGAATAGCTGACAGGTTATTTTTGAGGTTTTTTTAGGAGGTTAAGATGCATTATTTTTAAAGAAAAAAAGGTGGCCCTGCTTCGGCAGGGGGGTTGGACTAGATGACCCACAGAGGTCCCGTCCAACCCCAAACATTCTGTGATTCTGTGAAAATTTAAAAGCTACCAGAGCAAAATACTTTAATTGCATACTGCTTCCTCCTAAATTGAAACATTGTCTAGCAACTGAACAGAAACTGAAACTAGTCTTTTATGTAATTCTTTTGAGGATCTGGAGGTGCCCTACACATAGCTCACATCTGCTAGATTCCTTAATCAAGGTACAGGCATTTTTGTTTCTTACTCCTTTAAGGGCTGGCATATTAATCTTCTGTCAGATATGAAATTTTAACTCAAAGCCCCTATCAGACATACAGGTTTTACTGTTATTTTGAGATGTTAAATATCATATTTGAGATCCCTTCAAGGTATTATAGTAAGTTACAGGTCCCAACTTCATCCTGAGAAACTTCAAAGCTTTCTCAGGTGACACCCCCATGCAACTGATCCCCTGGGATGGGGACAAGAACCATCCACAGCTCAGTATTACCTTGGTAAGTTGGGGCATGCAGGGACAGTGGTGTGCTAACATGTGGATGATGAGGGGACTGAGCATCTCTCCTACGAGGAAAGGCTGAGGGAGCTGGGCTTGTTTAGCCTGAAGAAGAGAAGGCTGAGAGGGGACCTTATAATTCTTATAAATATCTCAAGGGTGGGCGTCATGAGGATGGGGCCAGACTCTTTCCAGTGGTGCCCAGCAACAGGACAAGGGGCAATGGGCACAAACTGAAGCACAGGAAGTTCCGTCTGAACATGAGGAAGAACTTCTTCCCTCTGAGGGTGACGCAGCACTGGAAAAGGTTGCCCAGGCAGGTTGTGGAGTCTCCCTCTCTGGAGATATTCAAGACCCACCTGGACAAGGTCCTGTGCAGCCTGGTGTAGGTGACCCTGCTTCAGCAGGGGGGCTGGACTAGATGACCCACAGAGGTCCCTTCACACCCCGAACATTCTGTGATTCTGTGTAAACAGGACACATGTAACCCAACAGACATAGCCAGTGTCACCTAACATGGCACAGTCACAAAATTGCACGGCCTTATTCCCAAGTCACATAAAAGCTATTTCTGTTCATGCTTTCTAATACTACTTACTGAAGTAATGCGATTACTATTTTGTGAAACAATGCTCTAATTCACACCCTTAGGGCTTCAAATTCCCTCCACTGACCAGACAGGAAACAAGGACACCTCGGGTCAGGGAATCATCAGGTATGTGAAGCAGGCAGCATTAACTCACCAGAGTGAACACAAGGCCTGACATAAGACTCCAGTTTTAAGCCCAGACTGAAGCACAAGCGCAATTTGTGTCTAACTGCAGGTTAATTAATAGCTTTGTAAGATACAACCACTCACTGTAAGAAAAATCCTTAATCTTAGATTTGGGTATTTCAAGAATAGATTATATACTGTAACTATAGTCTTAGCATCTGAGAAACGTATGTTACCTAGTCTCACAGTTACATATTAAAGGAATGTCTGAAATCTACCTAAATACATAGGAGACACAAAAGAAAAGCAAATCCATGAGACAAAGCATGTCTGGCTGCTCTGTTCAAGTCCCAGTGAAGTCAACTACAGCCTTTTCTTTAATTTCCATAGGAGTTACATTAAGTCAGAATTTTCAAAAGCCACACTTCACTCATGAATTTCTGTATGAGTATTTCAGGCCCTGGTAAATTGAAAGTGATCTGAATACCCTAGCTTAAAGCAACCTCAATCTGCTAACATAATATAGTCAAACTAGTTTTTCATGCAGAAAAATTACTAAAAACATGTAAATCTTCAGTCTTGGTTGCATTCTTCAACTACAGATCTTGCTATGTTATCAGCAATGTATGAAGTATCCAGCACTTCATATGGTGGTGAATCATTCTTTGCTCCTCTGACAGCCACTTCTAAACAGCTGCAAATGCATGCAGGCTGTATTAAAACTGATGTTTTCAAAATTCAAATGAACTGATACATGATTTCTGTTCTCTTAAGTTGAAGTTTTGTTTAAACCAATGAAGAATGATCCTTCCCCAAAGAAGTTACTGAAAAGTGCATTTACACTGAAATTGAACTTCTGTACCAAACAAGACAAAAACAAATCGTTTGGGCACAATTTTAAAGTTTTCAGATCTAGTAACCAAGAACTCCATTCCTTTCACCTAGAAATGGAATCACCCTTCCACTATTTCTAATATAGTATGGATTGTTAATGCAACCTGCTAACAGGAGAGCAAAGCACCAAGGTCATAAGCCACAAAACAGGAGGGAAGTAACATCAACTCTTCTGAAAGATGCCTATGGAATACTGAAATGTCCCAATTTAAGATAGCTCAAAAAAAACATGTTTGGAAAATCTCAAGTCCAGAAAACAAGAACTCCAATCCACTTGTGAATGCCTCTCTAACCTCACTCAGATGTCTGCTTACAAAACAAAGGGAAAAGAACAAAACAAAACCTCCTACCTCCTAAATCAGATACTCTGTCTTAACTACTGAACACATAAATTTACAAGCAGCTATTTCCTTGCTACGTCTTCCAAAACAAACAAACAAAAAGCTAATATTAACATAGCTTTTCTTCTAAAGAGACAGGTATGATAGATCTGCAAAAAAAGGGACCACCAGAGGTTCCATCCAACCTCAGCTGTTCTGTGACTCTGTGATCTTCTGGGGTTTTTTTTATTTTTAAGTCAGACTGCTTTCTCCATGCAATTACTTTTGTGTAGATATAGATTTTAAAATGACAAAATTAAGTTGTGAATTCTGAGTTTCAACACCTACCTCTAAACCTGTCTTTAAGGGCAGCTGAATGCAAGTTCTTTTGTTGGTCTTTCCCAGGGGAAACATGTATAGTGACACCAGGCGCTTTTTTTGTCTCTCTGCAACTCATAACTTGCCTTCAGCAATGGAAAAGTGACAAAGGCCACAGGTACAGAGCCCAACCGCAGTAGCTGCGTATCAGCAAGGAACTGATGGCCACCAGGAAGCCAGTAAGAAACCCTTTTGCATCTCCAGGGGCAAGTGGAGCACATCTGCTTGAGCATCCAAGCACTTCTCCAGTGTGTGCTGCCTGAAAGCCTAACGACCCCACACCGAGTCCTACAGAATAGCAACATACGCTGTTAGAAGGTAGAGCTGTTTATTAGCCTCCAGTGAACAAAATCCCTACAGTGAACTAACTGCAGTGTTTATATAAAGTCACAAAGGTGCTAACAGACTAGTCACAAACCTCTGTGCATATGAGAACATTCGGACACTTTTTATTACAGCGTCAGGAACCTGCCACACAAGCTCGGGAAAACACACAAAACTAACAGGAACTCACTCTAACAGGCTAACACTAATCTGTCAATAATTGATCACAGTCTTTGTTTCTACATATGTTCAACGACCATGACCTGAGCAGTATGTCCTTCTAAATTAAGAGAGAAAGTTGATACGACCTACAAAGGCAAACAATTCAAGAGGAAGCTTGCGAACATCCTAGAACTTCTATTAATTACCAAGAGGGAGTTTCCAAGTGTGGACTGCACATGGCCAAGTGTTTGCTTTTCCCCTCCTCCAACATACACCAGCAAGTGGAAAGGTAGAAATGGAATTGAAACACTTTCCAGTTTTGCACCTTCAACCATCCTGAAAAAGACTGTAAGCAAACTTAGGGAATTACAGTTTTGTTTCTGTGAGCAAGTAGTTGCAAGATACAAGAGAATGTTTTCTAAATAGCCTGCATGCATAGTACAGAATTGCCTGTGAAACAAGAGACCCAAAACCAAAGTGCATAAGTAACAAACTTGTTGGTCAGCACAGTTACCAAGAAGAAATGGTAAGTATTTCTAAATTCTTTTTCGCAGATGAACTGCAGTCACATACACAATTTTACAAAAGTTACATTACCAGTTCTACCTCATGGTGATGCTTCAAGCAAAAGCAATTGTTTCCACGGTAGTACTGGGAGCATTTTTATTCATGATTTAACCAGGTTTATACATTTTATTCATATACATTTATTCATGTTTATACATTTTATTCATGATTTAACCAAGTTCATTTTGGTTCAGTTTAACTGTAGTAGGAGTAAGCTAGCTACTTGTACTGAAACCTAATCAAAACAAAGTTCATTATTTATTACTGATACAGGTTTAACAGAACTGTTTTCTGCAGAGATGAGACAAACTGAACCTACCCAGTTTTGCAAAGTCTCTCCATCTGAAGTGTTTCATACAGATACATATAATTTGGGGTTTTCTCCTATCATTAACAGATCTGGCTGTAATTACACCCCCTAAGTTTTATGCTACTTGGAAACTGGACAGATCTAAAAATCACATACAATCTCTAAGAAAAGATAATGAATGGCAAGTATCTGAAGTTTGCCACACAAGGTAGTCAAGTGCCAGCGAAGGGGACCAGGAGGAGCAGGGTCAGAGACTCTTGGAGCTGGCACTGCTCTCATGTCTACTGCAAGACCAGAACCAAGTTTAAAGGGTAAAAAAGAATAAGTTTACCTTTCAGTGCTGGACTTCAATATGTATCAGCTCAGGACAATAAAGCTTTTAATAACTCATGTTCATAACAACTGGTAAGAATTCTGAACAGCTCAGCAATCTTAAGCACTCGTAAGGCTCCTGTTCTATTAAGGAAATCAAAATGTCACAGATCAGAAATGTCTAGATTTTTCCCTTGGGGCTACTGTTGTTGCATTACCACTAATTGTGATCTACACACAGAAGTCAGAAACTCACAACATTAAACACACACATATACAAACCTAGGTCTTCCAAGCATCACAAATCTGATATAAGTGCTATCTTGTAAAGAACACAGCCCACCTTTCCAGAAACATTACGGTTCAAACTGCTCCCAGACCTGCAGCGCTCCCAACACAGCCAGGAATCCTTTCCCAACATTATCTGCCAAATAAAAATTATGAAAGGGAATGTAGGAAAACATAATATTATTGAGCTAACCTACGGTCATGCAATCCCATTTACAAAGGAATTAGTATCTTTTCTACTTATGACAAAGAAGCCCCACAGCATCATCTGTGGCAAAGACCTCAGGTGCAGGAGATGTCTGCCTAAGCTTAAGATGAGAAAAAAAGCACCTTAATGTTCAACTAGGAGCTCTAGACTGTCACAAAGAACAACACATGCCAAAAGTCAAGTGGGCCTCCAGCAAATGCATACTGGAGAAAGAAAATGGACTATCAGAAAAAGATTTTTCGGGATGGAGGGAGAGTACTGGCAGTTTTGAAAGAGTTTAAATACAATGGTTTGTAAAATCGTCTAGTCTCCTTTCTCCCCTCAGCTACCCAATGAGTACGTTTCACAAGTTTATTTCTGCTATATATAGCCTCAGAAATACATGTGCTTCCTGAGAAACCATCATTCATTTCTGTTATGGGAGTCTACTCAGGGAGGGTGGGGGAACTGTCCTTCCCCCCAACCCCCTAAAAGTGGAGTTCCCCCCTTCACATCACATGTTCAGTGACATAATTTGGGCAATAAAACAAATAGTCCCTTCTTTTGTTAACTTATTTCTTTTTTTCAATTGTTAATATTATTTTGCTCTCCTTTTCTTCCAGAGTAAGAAATTTGTCTGGGATACAAAAAAAAAAAAAAAAAAAAAAAAAAAAAAAA
>Ga0065711_1029645_pt1 | contig 35378 bp, 14 predicted proteins | sample Hoacrofraction12_FD_59098 | JGI IMG/M metagenome (GOLD analysis project Ga0065711, IMG submission 59098) | Hoatzin crop microbial communities from Cojedes, Venezuela - Epithelial fraction 12 v2 (version 2) | ecosystem: Host-associated > Birds > Digestive system > Esophagus > Crop | place... | reverse complement strand
ACTGTCAGGGCGGCGGGTGCCCACCGCCCTTAAAACACAACCCTGTTCCCCCGAGCCACTCTCCGCCTGCGACGAACGTGTGTAGGCATACACCGATACCCCAGCTGGTGCCCTCTCTGCACTCCAACAGGCATTGTTCACCCTCCCTGGTGTCCTGTCGCTGGGCACCACTGAAAAGGGTCTGGCCCCATCCTCCTGCCACCCACCCTTGAGATATTTATAAGCATTTCTAAGGTCCCCTCTCAGCCTTCTCCAGGCTAAACAAGCCCAGGTCCCTCCAGCCTCTCCTCATAGGAGAGATGCTCCAGTCCCCTCATCATCCTTGTAGCCCTCCACTGGACTCTCTCCAGTAGCTCCTCATCTTTCTTGAACCGGGGAGCCCAGAACTGGATGCAGAGAAACTGGCCAGCCAAAGCCAAGCGCTGAACCAGAGAACTTAACAGCGCATCTTTTCAGTTTCCCAGTTTACCCAGTGAAGCTGCTTTTAACACTCTTTCCCTCTCTCTCAGTATAAACCTAACCCTAGGATAGGTAACCTGTGCTCATGGGGTGGAGCTCCAGTTCATGTTTGGAAAATGGCAACGTTTGCTTTCTGTCACTCTTCAAACATCTCCAGCTAATGTCGTTCTTCCACAAAACCGAATTCGGAACACTCCATCCGCAGATGCTAAACTGCAGAAGATAACTTTCAGCGGCTCTTGGAGACTGGAGTCTAAAACAGCATTAAAAGTTTAAGAACATAAATCTTCTTGGTAAATTAACAGCAATGCTCCATTGAGTTTATTGCACTACATCTGGCAATGACTACACATTGAAAGGGATTAAATTTAACTGACTGCCTTATGCGTGACATTTTCTCAATCAGCTTTTTTCTAACGTGGTTAACTGCACATTACAGACCGAAAATAATGGGAAACCCTTTTCTTTAACAGCAAGATGCCGGGCCTCTAGCTCAGAGAGAATAAAGAGGAATATAGGTGGCTCATGCAGAAGCAATGCCCTTCTGCCCAAAAGCAGCAAGAAAACCCCACACGTATTCCAAGTTCCAGAACTTATCATGCATGTACTCAATACAGTAAAAACTATCATGAAACTCTCACGTTAAGAATACTCATAATAAGCTGTCTGCAGTTACCAAGTAATAGTAAGCTCTGTTCCTTAACAGCTTAACACAAATCCATGAGAAATCATGCTTATCATGCAATCTCAAATGGTAAGGATGAAATGGCAATGCGAGATTAATTAGGAACTGTTCTTCCACCTTTTTAGGTTGCTGAGGTCTTCAAAGCATTTTTTCCTGTTCTTCATTTATTGCATTGCTGAAAAGATGCAAAATTTACTTTTTACTCCTGAATTATGTATTTCTAGATCTTGTGAATGAGGTAATGAATCTGAACATTGGTAAATACAAATGTAGCACATGCCACAGGAATTTTCCACTTCGTGATTAAATGCAATGTTTTCTCTGTTTGTTTTCCTCCCTCTGTTTACCGATCATGCATCTCAAACAATACCATATTCTGCTTCGCTTTGCTGTTCTGAACAGCAAGGGAGAGAAGACCTGGAGCTAACACAAACTCCGCAGCAGGTCAGCTCAGACGAGTTGAACGGAAGCTGGCCGCGGGGGCTGTGTAGGAAGCACCACAACCAGCACTGCCCCAGGCAGCGAGCAAGTGTGCCCATTCTGCCTAGATGGCCCCCTCTTCCCCTCCGACCACGTCAAGAAGCTTGGTTATCTGAACACCACCCCTAGTCAGGGCTGTGCTAGTAAGGTTGGCTTGGAATGAACAGTGTCTTGTGGTTATAGAGCAAGTTTTCCATCAATGCGGAACTTCTTGGCTCCGCAGCAAAGCCTGCTGATTTCCACAATAGAACATGAGCTCTTTTTCCCAACTTGCACACAGAAGTTCAGACACCATCTCATTTTATGCAATGACCTCCCGACTTTGTGAAGTAACAGTAGCAGCCTACTGCCGTCAGGGAACAAGAGACTGGCAACTTCCTGAAGGAATGTTAAGACCTCAATTTTTCTCTGTCATTCTGTGAGCAGCACAATGGTCTTTCAAGCAGCTGTAGGACACTGGCATAAAGGAGGGGTCATTATCACTACAGGAAGATGAAGCCCTGATTCAAATGGAAGAGTGGTGAGATGGAGCACTTTATAGCTGCTGCTGCATCAGATTACATTCAATTATGTGGGTAAGAGTCTGTATTTCTGCTAGTAAATAGAAGGCAGAACCACGCAGGAGCAGGAGTAGTATGTCATGCAACACATGCACAGTCGTCCAAGCGTGCAAGATTGCATGTTCTCAGACAGCAACTGCAAGTGTACCACATGGTCTGTAAATGCTACTTCCTATGTGTCAAGGACACGTTGAGGTCATCATGCCACTCCCTCCTGTCTTACGGCACACGAGCAGCAGCCATTCCTTTGGGACTTCAAGGTGTCAAACAGCCCCCACAAAAGCTACAGCACTGAGAGGGATACATACGGGCCGCACTGGGCTACACAAATAAGAGGAGAGAAAAATAAGTTAATGTTCTCTTCATTTGCCCTGTTCTTTGATAAACTTACAAGCAAATATCACACAATTTCCAGCACCGCCCATTTTCTTCAAAGAACAAACCAAATTCAAGTGTCTTTACACGCATAGGGTCTACTATTAAAACAAAAAAGTGGCTACTTCTGCCAGGAAATTTCTGCTTTGCTAATCACAAAAGAATGCTTTACACTTCTGGATGTCCAGGGAGATGCAGCAAGACAGACATTTTTCAGTAGTGGCAGAAAATTCTAAATACTTACGTACTAAGAGTAGTTTAACTTGATCATTGTGAACAGAGGAATTTTTTTTTGATCTAGCTCTCTGATATTAAAAATTTAGCCACTAGCCAACTACTAGAATACTGTCAGACAAAAGGCAGTTGAGATTTCAGAACTTCATTTAAATATTTACAACATACCAGCACCACCATAATGTAAAAAAAAAAAAAAATTAATAAAAGTAGGCACTGTTAGAGTGGGAATGTATTTAAGATATCTTTGTGTCGTAAGGACTTGCCTAACACAACTCTAATAAAATACTCTTTTAAGTGTGTCCATTGCCAAACTGTAGGTGGTCATCTGAAACTTGTAAGCTACAGAGAAAAAAAAAATATATTACAAAGAATGTATTAACAAACCAAATGCAAAATCACTTCATTATAAACTATTATTGCTATATTCATTTCAAATAATACAAAATTATTAACTATATACAAAAAAGCCTCCCCAGAATTTTGGTAATTAGCAGAACATTTCAGTTTCTTTAATTGCTTCCATTAGAGTCATTTGTTCTTTTTATTAACACCAGATGCAATAACACAATGCTAAAAATAAACATGCATTATACAACAAATTTATATTTTTCAAAAAATGTTCAGTACAATTAGTGAATGCACATATTACTCTTTTCCCCCTACTTTTAGTGAATTATTGTTTGAAATCGAGAAAAGGGAAGGAGGGAGAAACCAAACTTACTGCTATTCAGCACCAGTAGAAAGTCAACAGACCTTTAACATTCCTGTATATCAAAAACATTTTATCTGTATCACTAAACAGGTAAAGTTTACAATATTGTCCCATTTGAAGATGTACTGATTTATATTTACAATACTTTGTAGTCAATAAAACATTTTAACAATATTTAAAAATTGCTTAAATTCATAAAAGTATTGCAGAAATTTATAACATTTACTTAGTTTACGTACATACAAGGAAGTCCGTGTAAAACTGTCCATGTTCATCTCAAGAACTGACAGAGTAAGGAGCAATTTTAATACAGTTTGCAAAACCCCAATTATTTGAAGGCAGCTATCATTAAACATTCAAAAATCCTTAGCTGTCATTTGCTTCTGAAAACTAAAGTTCCAGTAATAAAATTGAGTATGTAAACTAACATGTTTTTGAAATCAGTAGAAAATATATTCCTACAGGCATAACATATTTAACAACGATGATAATGATTTTGTAGAAAACTGTTAAGCTGCAGTGGTATCTGAACAGACAATTCGGTAATCGTCTTTGCAAGACCCACAGATATAGTAATTTTCAAATATCCAGTATTTCAGCAGCTCATTGTGTTTCCAGTTAAAGTTCCTACAGTGCTAAAATATGACAACTGAACATGTAAGATCTTATCAGAATTTTAAAATCCAATTTATTTTGGCATCTAAAGCCGCTTGTAAAATGTAGCCACGTAACATTGACTTCTGTAGTCTAAGAGCCAATAAGAAACCAACCAAAAGTACGCACTGTGCTTTAATCTCCAAATAATTAGGTATCCCAAATTAAGAAAAAGTAATAGAAAAGTAAAAAGAACAAAATAAAAAAATATTGCACAGCCACATTACCTAGAAAGTAAAGTTGATGTTAAAAAGCCCTAAGTGTGGATGATATAAATTATCTTCCATATAAAAAGTATAAATATCTCTTAAAATACAGCTGCAGCTATACTTTAATACCACACATTATTTGATTCATCTGTTAATGAGGTAATAACCAAGTCTCTTACAATGCTTTTCTTTATTGAAAATATTTTAGGGCAGCAACAAGAAAGAATTTTTCTAAAAATATTTCTGAATCAAGAACAGCAATGTGTGCAGCTCTCCCTATGAGAGAATCTGCTGTATTGGGTAGTGCATTAATTACGTTGTAACGAACCAAATTACATTCCTTGTTTTGAAGAACTGGCAGAAGCAGGTTCTGGATCATTTCAGCATAAATTGGTCCTGTAGAGGAAAAGAAAAAGTTGTACCGTGTGAATCACCAGAAACAAATATAGTTCTTTGGCCCTGAACTCAAAAACAAATACATTCCAGAATAAGAGAGGTAACGATATGTGTTATGCTGTTGTTCTGTTAAGACAGAATACACAGGAAGCTTAATTTCCTCGGAAATCTTGGAAAAATAATTTCAAGCTATGTATTTTAAGTATCTGAACGTTTATAGTGAAAATGTGCTCATCGGTATTAATTTATTACACAATGTAAAAGGTATTTATTTGTCATAGAATGCTGGAATGCAGTTGTGCTCGACAGTGAATACAACCAACCATCACTGAAAATGAGAAGACCACCTTTTCTTTCAGTGCTAGCTTCAAGCCACAACTAAATACAGGCCACGTGCTCTACGCTACAACTTGATGTCCTCAGAAATCAAAGCTATTTGGCCTCCCTGTTCATGGAGTAACACACTAGGGGCTGTGTTCATCCCACCTAACTTTCAGCAAAGTCCACAAGCTAGAAATTTATTCAGTCTCATCTCCTCCTTCATGCAATAGAACAGGACAGATCCAGAAAGAAATTCAGCTCCTGCATGGATCTTCTCCCGCCACTGCTACCCAGTAAGCACAGAGTTTCTAACTACAGGAGACAGGTGCCTCAGTTAAGCACCCAAAATTCAACGGGATCAGTCTAAGACCTATGTGGTTTAACCTGAGTGGTCTGTTTATTTTGCAGGATAATTATTACCTGATTGTTTATCCTTTAAAGCTGTTTTACACATCTCAATGCGAGCGGAGTGGTAAGGAACGTAACGATCTTGCAGAGAGCCAACCAACACAATGTTTTTGAAGTAATGAAGACCTACAGGGAAAGAGAAAAAGGTATCTATTATAACAAATCCCTTCACGATTACTACAGAACGATTAAACCAGTTTACAACTGAAATTTGGCATGAGTTTATTACAAGATCTTGCACAAAAAGGCAGAAAAATCAATTACAATAGGTAGAGTTACAAAATAACAAAGTGTTGGGTACTGGCCTGTCCTCCATACACGTTTTTCACACATATGGGAGAGACCCAGTTCTGATGTTTCCTATTTAAGCAGAGCATGGTTCAAACTTTCGTCTTGTTTCTTAGGAATGAAGTGCTGGTTTCTGGCTGACAGAAGGGAGTAAAGCCTCCACATTGCTTAAAGACACCTAAAGAGGGACAGTGCCTTTTCTTCACTGATGTTTCAGTCCACAGTCTGGCTGCACCAGGATTACTGCCCAGCACTAACAAGCACACGACACAGTCCACCCAGCGCAGGTGCCTCTGTTAGGCACTGCCTAACAGAGTAAATGTATCTTCCCAGATTTTAGAGAAAGCTGAAAAAACCCACAACCCCCTGTAAGGTCTGGCCAGCTCGAGCACAGGTGTGGGGTCCACCCTGCACAACTCCCTAGATATAATTAAACCTTTATAATTAAATCCAGACTTCCTACTTCTTGGACAAGCACTCTTAAGTTGATGCAAAGGTAGGAACCCCCAGTAATGATGGACCTACAGTACTTGACTCATTTAATTGTTATGTTTTCTCTAAAACACTTCAGCAGATTTCTGGTGCTGCTCATCTGCTTTAGGCTAAAGACAACGGAGCATTTTCGGAAAACGGGTTGTGTTTGCCTTAGAACAGCCCCTTTAGAATATCATAGCCATCCACAGTTAAATACAAAGGCAACTGTTAGGCAAAACCAGAAAACGCTCAAACAGTTTAGGTGTACGTAAAAGTAAGCTATACTGAAAAGCAGCCAGCCTGAATTCCCGATTCTCTGGGAATCTCCTAGGTGTTTGGTGCTTACATCTTATCACTGGTAGGTTTAATTAAACTCTACTGGCACCAGAGCTAATGAGTTTTGCGCTGGAGCTATTAGCCCTGCTTTTAATTTCTGGATAATAATGGTCAGATCCTGTAACTGATAGTTTTTAATTTACAAAACACACTTAGTCCATTTTGAGAATTATAGAAATACTGCAAATAAAGTCATTCTTCAGAGGTGCTTCTTGGAATCTGCAGCAAACATTTTCTCTGTTAACCTCCACAAACAAAACTTTTCTTTCGTTTAAAAAAAAAAAAAGAGATCTGATTTTGTTGGAAAAATAAATTATTTGCTATCTGCTTTTCAAAAGCTATACTGCCAGGTCAAAGTTCTGGATTCTGGTTTCCCTGTTTTAATATGTGTCTGTTTCTAAAGCCATCAATGGAGCCTAAAGTAAAAAATCTTCCCCTTTTTCAGAGGTTGTTTCCTGACTTTCAGTTTTTGTAGACTCCATGGGATGAAGACTACATCTCCAAACCAAGTCAGTTACAGAAACAATGCTGAACAACTTTAGCATGTGAAAAAGTAAATGTATCTTCCCAGATTTTAGAGAAAGCTGAAAAAACCCACAACCCTCTGTAAATCTACAAAAACATGCAGAAAATGCATCCAAACTAGATCCTTGATCCTGTCCTCTTCAAATAGGAAATCTGTTGTGGTTTGGGTTTGTTTGTTTTTTTCCCCTGTGCTCACTGAAAAACACTTTCTCAAAAGACAGCTAAGTCACTGGAGTCCTTTTTTTACTTGACATCTGATGAAAACAGACTGCAGCAAATCTTACACGAAGATGCAGATGCCAGTTCCAAAAGTTTGTACTGAGTTGAAAAGAATGCATTTGGAATAAATTCAAGAATAGGAATTCTCTGCAGGCTAATCTGTAATAGTTTCGTAAATTCCTTGGGAGTCTATCTATCTTCTATTAAGTTTTTTTGATATGCACCTTCCCTAGAGAAATATCCATTAGTGTTCATGTACCAGGTACAAAGCAGAGGACTGCCTAGATGTTTTAAGCAACCTGAAGAAGAAAAAGATATCCTGGGGAATCCTGAGAGGAACATCAGTCTACATTAATCAACATTTAAATAGACTCTCTTCATCCTCACATGTGATTTAATACAAACAAAAAAAAAACCCAACCCAAAACAACACAGGCTTAGGACATCACAATTTAATAAATTAGGCATCCTCTTTTGGTCACAGTGACTCATTTTTATGCTTTATATTCTGGTTCATAAAAATAATGTCTTAGGCTTCCCTTCATTTTAGGCATGATAATCTCAGGAATCTTTCATTATTCATTTTCTTTGGATAGCTCTGTGCCTCTTTTGAAGAAAGAAGTCCAAGCCTTACGTCTTGAAGTTATCTGACATGGTTCACATTATATATATAGACCACCTATGACTGTATGCATGGGAAAGAGAGGAGTCAAAATGGTGTATATAAATGTATAGAGCCCAGCAACCCCTTGGATTTCTACAACATGAGATAACTCAAACCATTTGGCAATGAGAAGGAACTGCATGGTATTCAGCGGCATCCTTTCTGCTCTCCAGACAGGCTATGGGACTACTCAGGACACAGGCACAGAATAATCTCTAATGTGGTAGTGTGCAGTCCTGAACTGTGCCCAAATTAAGTGTACTTGTGGACAAAGTAGCAATTTCCCACAATCTTTCATTCATGTAGCAGTAAAAACTGGCCCACCAGCCATCTCTATATGTTGTTCTTTCACTTCTTTCCTAGACTTTAAATATATTCCACCTTTAATTAAATTAAAAATTCAGGAATAAATTGTGAACAAGACTACAGCTCAGTTAATTCTTAAGATCCACATCTTTATTGTCCCACACCACACATAAAAGAAGATCTGTCATGCATACTGTAAGTATTAAAAAAAAAAATCCCAAACTTAAAATTATTCTAAGTAATTAATGAACCATTTTTTCTTGTGCAGCAAAGTTTTCAGCTGCTGAATTAAGAAACCAACCCCAAAAATCTAATTAGGCTGACATTTCCAGATTGTTGTAGTTAGGCAAAAATGCTGGAAGATTAAAAGCTAATTCTATCAGAACAAAATACATTTGAACTCACCGCATCGCATCATCTACTGAATACATCACATGTTTTTGCAGAGTACTATAAAAAATACTGATGTTGTCATTAACTACAATGCATTGACTAAATTTTTCAACAGGATTTGAGATAGATTGGAAGAGAACAAGTGAAAGATCACTGCTGAAATAACAAGTAACATGCTTTGTCCCATATAACAGAATGCTCTTTCCTGTAGTAATGAATCTTTAGTGGGCTTTCCCAGTTTTTAAGATGGTCCTTATCACCTAATGGAACTTCAATCGCAGTCACAGCGAGTTTAAGCACATATAGAGCACAATTTCTATCATTTAACCACTGTGCCATCCGTGTCCACCAGCAAATTCTGAATAATAGCATTTGTCATTATTGGATTAACGATATCTATAAATTTCAAACAATTTTTCCAAACAATGCATCAAGTGGCAAAATCTGTCTGAAAGAGCAGGTACAGAGAGCTGGTAACTCATAACTGACTGCAATTATTTTTATACACGTTCAGGCATCAGAATCTGAAGTTAAGTCTGCCCTTTAACTATAGCCAATATCCAAACAAGGAATGGGACATGGAAGCCACTGGTACAATGGGCTATTGATATTCTCTGAGACTTGTATGACAGAAAAAGCACCAAAAGTCCATACCACCACCCTTTAACTAATTCAAAACAAGGCATCAATTATTTGCAATGGACAATACTCACTGTGGATACCACAGAGTTCTTGAGCATAATCAAATCAAAATCATGATAAGCTTAAAAAAAAAAGTACAACAATCTGATTCCGTTAAGTAAGCTGCCATTTTCCTTAGGAATATACTAATCAGAGAATCCTAGATTAGAGTAATTTATGTTGGAAGGGACCTTTGGAGATCACCTGATCCTACCCACTTGCTCAAAGCAGGGCCAACTCTGATACTAGATAAGGTAGCTCAGGGTCATACATGGTTGCTTTGACTTGAACAGAAACGCCTCCGTTTTGTGAAGGTACAATAGCCCCAACGTCTTCTAAAATTTTGTCCATTTACATACTTGTTTGGAAACAGGGATCTGGAAACTTTGCCAAAAATGCAGTCTGGAAATGGCGACTTCAGAAATTATGCTCTGGAAGGCAGCTGTCTCCTGCAGCTGGTCTGCTGCACTGCTTTGTGAAGTTAACACATCACAAACACAACTAGAATCATCCCTCAAAAATTCAAGCACTGGCTTCCTGAGTGATCTGAGGTCTCAGATTAAGATGCCACAGTACAGACGCAAGGAAGCTCCGACTTTCAGCTGCAGTCCCACAAGAAGACTGACTAGGGAACTAGTTTTACAGCAACTCAGGAATTTCATAGAATCATAGAATGATTTGGGTTTGGAAGGGACCTTTAGAGGTTGTCTAGCCCAGCCTCCCTGCAGTGAGCAATTCTGCCTCGAGCATCTTAAAGAACTTGGCTCCAGATGCTACAAAACCTACCAGATTCTTCCAACATTGCTGGAACAGAGCTACTAAGGGCTGGAAAGTCCCTCCCTCTAGGAGAACTGATTAGGTTAGTCTCCATGCCATGCTACCAATACGGATGCTGTTTCAATTCTAGTCTCATTCTCACCACCAGTTACAAACAGGCACTCCCTCAAGTCAAGAGATGAAATGTTTTTTCCCTCCACAAAGCCAAACCGCACCAAGCAAGCTATGCTGACATCCTGTACATCACAGACATCTCAAAGAAGAAAACATGTCAACCATGCTTATTCACTGCCGATCTGTTGTTAGCATTGACATAAATGAAAACCAAAACAAACGCCTTTTCCTTCTTCCAGAGATTAGGAACATGCACATTTTTGAAGGGGGGTGGTGGTGTGTGTGTGTGTGTGTGTGTAAGGCAATAAACAAGCACAACAGAAATCCGCTAATCAAGACCTGTGGAAGTACTAAGACATATGAACCTAAGCCTACCACCTAAGTACAAAAATACCCTGCAAGACACTACGGCTGTACATTCACATTTGTGAACTCTGTGGCATAAGAGGAACACAACTGTAGAGCAAACCCGTTGGTATTAAGAATCCCTCATCCATCATAATGCCCATTTTCAGGAGAGTTTACTTTGGACTAGCTCCAGTCTGGTCCTGTGTATGCAACGTGCATTGGCTGCTAAAGCTCAGTCATTGTGTTCGGAAGTAAACAGGGATCACGGAGAGATTTGCTTCTGAATGCTTTCCTGACTGCTAACGTGGGCATATTCTACGGCTGAGAAATGAGACTTCAAAAAAATGTTCAAAACTAAAGATGAGGTAGAAAAACGTGCCAGTCCAAAGTTTGTTGCAGGAAGCACTCCCACCAGTGAGCGAGCAAACGATTCGTAACTGGGACAGAAAGCAGCAATTTGAGGTTTGCTTTACAGAAGCCAGTCTCAGCAAGCCATGCTTCTGACGCACATCGTTATTCACTAGAGGAAAACGAGTTCTGTCCAGAGTTTTGGAGTCAGTCTACTTGCCAAGTCCTTAATTTCAAGTGATGGAAGTAGACTCTTTGTTTTTAATACTTCCACACTGACCAGCGTATTCACATTCTAAACAAGGTATTCACACGCAAAAGTCCTGCCTGAAACCAAATTAAAGCCAAATGTGACCTGCCACTGACTTTTTTCTTAGACACTCAGAATCTCAAAACCAGCCTCCACATAAGTGAAACTGTTCTCTCACTGCTAAGTTCTTAACAGATAAGGCAGGGTCTGTGAATCCATCAAAACTGACCACCTGAAGTACCATGAACAACAAAGTGCATATTTGTTGGGTAGTAATGGCTACAAATCAAGAATTTACAGTTTATTGTCCTGGAATCCCTTGAATATGTTTATTTTTATGAAAAACGTAACTAACCCAGTATAAAATGTCAATAAGGTAAAAAACCAAAATATTCTAACTGAAGAGAAAAAAAAAGAAGAGCTTCTCTTGCTTGCCTTGCACAAAACAAAATGAATTAGAGAAGCTGGGAGAAGTGCTTAGGACAGTGCTCAAGTTACACCTGAAAGCATCCTCAGTTTCACTGGAGCTACTGCCTTTCTGCTTCCACAGACAAAAATTACAATGTGCTCCAACTGGAGTCAATTCTGTGTTTGAATACACTGATCAAATACATACCCTTCCTTAATCTCTTGAAAGAAAAAACTTCTGATTGTTATTATTTTGGTGATGTGCCAGGAAAATCAGCTGGCATTTCATAAGGTAGCTGATTTTTACATTTGATGTTAGAAAGTAAACACGAAGGTGCAGTTATCGCTTGTAGAAAATATTTAAGCATAACCAATAGATTAAGTGGAAACAGAGATCAGGAGCTGTGCAAACTCCAGAACTTGTCACTGAATCCCTACGTGGTGCTACGCTGCTCAAGTCATTCACACACTAGTTTCGAATAATACTTTACTCATTCCCCATTATCCCTTTAAGGACATGTCTGCAGAACTACCATTTGGTAAGTTTTATGGCAAATGTCAACTGTTCACTTACAAAAAGTACTCATTTCCACTAAACCAACAGACTACGCAATTAGAAAATAGAGGACTCTATGTTTTTATCTCTGTGCCTAAATTTTTTATTCTTAATTTTAAAAAATTAAACTCTTAGTTTTTGTTGAATCCATAATACCACATCCTGAAACACTATTTACACATAATGCAGAATTTTTTCATGTATTTTTTAATCTGTGCAACTACAATTGTGTTTGTATTGAACACGTCATCATAGCTGGCAACCTGGTGTAATTTCTTGCCACAGGATGAAATTAACAATCACTTCCAAGACCTCCAGAAATTACTAGACAGACTGCAGCTGCTGGACGTGACAAGCAGATTTCAAGGAGGTTATTGTTAAAGAACGTAATGCTCAATATTATCATCATGAGGAAGCAACATCAGAAAACCAAATTTTCCACTGGGTCAAAAACAGTACAAATCCCTCAACTGCCAACATAAAGCGACCGGTGCTTAAAGTAACTTAAGATTCAAGAAACAGCATAAACTTTAACTCTGTTCACTTTGAATAAATAAACCTGTTACCTTTTGTTCCTTATAAGCAAATAAGGTCAGCTTTTGCTCCTTATCAGCAATTAGCAATGATGATAATTGTAAGACAGAAAGTATTTCTACCTTATTAGAATTTTGAATGGTCAACTCCAGAAAGAAAACATCCACATTTTTTTTTAGAACAACAATCCAGTCAGAAATGGCAAATATTTAAGTCTCAAATTCTTCCCACTACCTGCTACTCATCTCTGAAATAAAGATTTATTTTCATAGGGTAACCTATTACACGGCTTGAAAAATTATTTAGTTTTCATAACTCTTAAACTTGAAAATAATATATACATGGGCTTTTTAAGGTTGCTTTAACAAGTTAACTTTTTAAGGTCACTATTTCTCCTTTAACAAACTTGAGAACTGGGCAATGAATGAGTTGTATTTGACTTTTAAAAAACATTACACAACTGTAACATTCCATTAAGTGCATAAAAGCAAAACTAGTTGACAGACAAACCACATACAATGCTATGGAAAAACAGACATAGCAAAGCAGACAGTTCATCATCATCATCATCACTTGTCATCTGCTGTAATTTATTGAATCAGTCATCTCAAAAGGCATTTACAATTTTAAGAATTAACTCCTATTTACACACCAGAAACTTATTTTAACAATTCTCTTTATCCGTCATTCTGCCTTGACGAATTAGTTGGAAATGAACTGGTATGTTCTCAGAGTTCACTTCCTAAATGAGAGCCAACTGTATCTCCAATACCAGATCTGAGGAAACTCTGCAAACAAAACTCTTCTCCAAATATACTTCTAAAAGAACAATCAAATGAACACATTCTAAATCATAGATATCTGTGTTTAGGTGAACGCATGTCCTTTTCACTGAAGGACACTAACATCAATTAATGACAGTAACAACTTTTTAATGCAAATTTTGTCACTTAGATGAATCACTATTCCAGCACACAGTTGTATTTACCAGGCACAGCACAGCATATTAACCAAATTACACCAAGTTTTCTGGCAAATAACAAACTCAACTTGGTCCCAGCTATTTTTAAAACAAACAAAAAAATCAGACGAGTAATGACAATAAGCACCTACTACTTGAGTACGAACAACACACACATCACACTTTCAGTTTTTATCTCAGAAGTGGATAATTATCATTCACTCCTATCAAAAGATCAAATACAATACACAAATAGCAGCACTGTAACAATTGTAACTGTTAGGAAAACATATTTGTTTCTTACCGGATGCTCTACAAAAAATTTTATTAAAAGATTTTTACAGTAAAGCAAAACTGTGGTAGAGAATCTAAAGAAACCAAAAAGAGCAAGTTCTGGGTAACTATTCTTTCAGTAAGTAATGGCAGACTGACTTATGGTGTACTAAGGAAGAGTTGCATGATATAGATGGAAGGGATTTATTCATTATATATTTATAATTTCTCAGTTTCATTTTCAGTTGTGAAGATTCTTTAAAATGTCTCAACCTATTGTTAGGTGAAAATTTTGCATGTGCTCAGAAGACTCACAATTGTTTTTGCAATGTCACATACAAAACCTGCTTCTGATAGAATACTCTATAAGCTCTCTGCATTCACGCATCAAAACTCCTTCCAGAATAGATTCTTTTGAGAAGGATCTCTGGGAAGAGAGATTCCCTGCCCAGATTCTGGCAGCAGCAGAGAAACTGACTGGTGCTGCTTCTGACAGTGAGATCCAAGAGCCTGAGGTGATGTTCAGCCATGAAGCCCAACCTGGCCACAAATGTGAAGGAAAACGCAAGATTGGTAAAAATGTCTGTCATAGATCCCACTAGATACATTGCTGTGATAGAAGCAGCACTGAGAAAGTGTTATCAAGAATGTGTTCATGATTGCAAAATTTTTGGTATTAACTGGTACCGCTCCGGGATTTAAAGCAGAGAATGGATACGAGCACAAATCTCTTGTTTCTGAATGGTACTCAGCATTAGTACTTCCTGGAGCTGCTTTTTAAGGGCGGAAGAGGCAATGTTCATCTGTACTTTCACCTACAATGCTCGACAGCAAGTAGGAACTCCATCCGTTTTGGGGCTAAGTCACAAGACAACATGTTTAACTGAGATGTTCTCTGGCAAATTTGAGAATTAAGAGCCACAAACCACCATAGAACAACACGGTTGAGACCTAGACCCTCAGAACACACCCGCCAGATCCACAGCCACTTTTAGGGATAATCTCGAAACCAACTATACCACAGCAGAGTTCTAAGAGTAGCAAGCTTTGCTGCCTTAAGGATTTTCCCAGATGCAAAGACAGCATCTGAAGAAGATGCCACCGCCACATTAAGCAGCAACAGATGTTTCTGCACCTAAGACTCCTGTTTTCCTATAGGCTTACAAACCTCAACAGAAGTTGCAAGACCAGGGCTATACTTCTCAACAGTGAGAAGCATATAACCTCCTGCATATAACCTGGGGTAAAGTGATGTTTGGAAACACCTATGTTTAGAATCCCTGTAGAGAACAGTATGCAAATTCCCTGCATCGAAAATCTGAAGATAAACTGTACAGCTAGGGGAATCCCAAACTGCTCTCACCTGGTGTTTGAGAGTCAAGCACAGCCAGTACTGTATGCCCACTGAAAGAACAAAGATGGCAGGACAGAAGCATGCCCTCTACACACATTAAGAGTTAAACACACCAACACCTACAGTGTACATACAGTGTATTAACTCGACCCTCAAAGGAAAACTGTCTTCCTTCTCTCTTAGAGAAGCGGAAAGCTTTGCTTTCTCTCCTCCCTACATAAAATTATCAAACTTTCACATCTCCTCTTCCTCCTTCTCCCCCAACCTTTCCCTCACATCATGCTCACTGAAGGACCTGGAAACAAGATGGTGTATACTCTGGTGGCCCAAAACCCAGCTCTTTTCATCTCTTCACTAAGAAGGCATAAAAAGGAAAATGAGGCCTAAGACTTTTAGGCTCCTTCTACATTTTATGGGGAACAAAGTCTGAAACACTTCGCAACTTTTAAGACAATGCTATCCAGGTCTTTCAAAAAGCCTGTCAGATAGAGGTGTGTCGTACAAAAATACGTTGTATTTCTAGAATTGACAACAATACTCAAACAACAGTGTCTCTGGTCTCTATATATTGAGATATACATACATAAAAACAAGAAATACCACATTCTTTACAGCGAACTGATGAATTAATCTGGTTATCTCTGTAACACAGGTCCCACAGTCTTACCCAGCATCTACTGCATAACTTCGCAGAAGCTCATAACTTCTGTTTAGGATCAAACCTTTATTTTCGAAAGACTGCAAAGCTACAGTGAGAGCATTTCAGTTGATGGTGGTCCAGTTGTGCCAGTAATTTTCAACTTCACAGTTCACTGTTAAAAACCAGTTCAGCCTTTAATATCACCTTATCAGCAAAAAAGTCACTTTGTGATTGTAGATTTTGAACAGAAGGTGAAAAAAATCCCAAGTTTTTCTAAACTCAGTTTTTTTACTGACATTCTCTCTTATCCATGATTTTTCTTCTTGTTCCTTTTCTGCTTCTTCCAAGTCCTTTAAGAGCAAGATGTCAGTCTTTTCCTGTCTATATCTTTGTAATGCTTTGCTCCCAACAAAATTTCAGCTGTGACACCTTACAAATAATTTGATGGAGAAACATGCCTGGATTTTTCACAAAACACCATGAGCATCTCTGGCTCCACAACTGCTTGACAGACACACATTTAGAAATAACTGTCAGAACAATCCTCAATAACTTTATAATGCTTAAGAGAAACTACCCCTCAACTGGCACATTCTTCACTGCCAAAACTGGCTCTCAGCCAACAGCTGAAATGAGAATATTCAAACCAGAGGAAACTGTATGAATTATATAGTATGAATAATTTCATTTGTTGTTCAGCTATTATGCCAAGAGTAACTTCTTTCTTTATCAAAATGAGTTTTTGTTTTCCCTGACCATCTTAATGAGGAAATAAAAGACTGGTTAGCAAAAAATTTAAAGCAGAATTTTACATTTACATTTATATATATACACCAGGACAGCAGCTGCACTCAGAACTTCTGCTTATTAGTTACGAAGGAAAGTATCAAACCAATGGTCCACTTCTGCAACAGAAATGGTTTATTGTTTATTTCACTTGAAGAATATAGGAGTAAAACCAAAGTATTCTTATATAAGCTGAAACAGAAGCTTGTTGGAAAATTTTTTTTCTAGGTTTCCTATTCACTTTTATGTACAGTCGCCTTTAAAAGACAGTAAGTATTAACAAAGCTTACCTGCTTTTTTACTGAGTTTGTATAAGAATGTTTGTCGTGGATCCGAATGGTCTCGACACGTCAACTGCAATAAAGAACCAGACTTCTTCCACTTCTGCATAAACCACAGTCCTGCATTGTTAGGTACAACATGAGTATAGATCCACAATAAAATACAAAAGCTAACTAAACATACCTAAAAGTATGTAAACTCCATATACGTAGCTCCTCAGATGCTAGTTTTACTTTTCATGTCAGCATTACCAAGCCCAGAAACATCTACTATTTTTGGTCATTATTCTTTGCTGTCTGCATATAATAAAGCATGAAGACCATTATTCCCACTAATCACAATATTATATTTTCTGCGATGCTGTACCCTCTTTATTAGTCAATGAGCAAAGCCAGCTGGCTCACCGGCCTTTCAGAAAAATCTTCTCTCCCTTGCCAAGCAGAATCAAAGCAAGCAACCAAGCCCTTACAGCCTCAAGAATGTGCTGATTTCAGCCCTCAAGGAAATAGTTACCTTTTACTGAGGAATTTATTGAAGGTCGTTAATGTATACATACAATACAGTAATTTAGACTTCAATGCCGTTTACTTAATATTACCATGGTATTTTCCAGAATCTTTAGGAGTTTGAAATGTAAAGGAAGATTATTATACAAAAAGGACACTTTGCACAGCCTTCAACTATAAAAGAGATGAAATACTCCCGAAATCCTTATTTTTCAGTAAATATATTCTGCATTATACTTTGGTAGCTTCAACCTTAGTTAATTGAAAGCCATTTGCTAGTGATTGCATCAGCAAGCGAACAGCCCTGCTTCTCTGTATCCTGGAGCAAAGTGACGCGAACACTTTGGGGTGATTTGGGTGAGATTCAGTTACAGATTAAAATACTTGAAAGAAACTGTCCACAGATATACTAGGTTAAATGCCCCGTAGGTGCCCAAAAGTGAATTATACTACAGATGTCTTAATCCTGAAGTGAGCCTCACTGGTAGCATATTCAGGGCTACAAACGGTACCGTTTCAACCAAATTCAAAGAGCTCTCATGTTCTCTCTTCTTCTATAAACTCCAACCGTAACTCCAGTTAGCCAGCAATTCCTGTCCACTTTCCTTAAGCTCAGCAATGTGAGTTTAAAGTTTTTCCTCCTCATTTTTGTATGAAACAAAATAATAAAACAATCAATAAATAAATTGGCACTGACCAAAGTAATTCATAATATTTAGAGTTTTTTAAAGAGTTTAATAAGCATGTTTATTTTAGTGAAAATAAGTGTTATTCATCTTGGGTTTGGGTTCTCTAAATAGGTGGCAATCTCAGAAACAAGTTTTCATTTAAAATGTTGATGCTACCTGAAAATATTTTTTAACACTGATTTCAGAAGTCAGCAGTTTCCACAAGTTCTCCTAAAGCTACACTTAATCTTTACAAAAACAGACACTCATCAGCTACAAACACATATGCAGCAGCACACTGCAGGCTGTAAGGTTGTAAGACATTTTTGAGAGAGAGAAGACACTATTAGTAGTTCAGAATTATTTTACTGCATCTTACCTACTTGTTTTGCAGATTAAGCATATTAAAATTCAGTTTATAATAAATCGAGCTCAACACATTAAAACTGGATTTTCATTACAGTGTAACAGAAAGCCTGAATCAAACATACTGGAAAACCCTTACATCAACCATCTCTTGCACATACTTCTACTGATACTTTAATTTTATAACAGTTCTCTCTCCTGATGACAGTGAAGCTTGCACGTCCTCATCATCAAAGTAATGCAGAAATGTGCACCCCACGTGAAACTGCTAAGTGCATTTCAAAGACAAGATCTCCCCTAAATTTATACTACTGAAAATAATACTTTACCTGTATTAACAAGAGCACTGCTGTTGTAGAGAGTACCAAGATGTGGTCCAGACAGAGACAGGAAGGTATGAAGTTTGTTGAGGTAATATTTAAATCGAGGTCTTGTGAGCACTGAACGGATTATTAAATTACCCAGTGAGTGTCCAATAAAGCTGTTTAAAAAGAAAAAAACAGAATAACATAGAATTTGATGGCACTCTTTTTTTTTTCTTTTAAACAGAGAAAAATAAAACTGGTGTCATAAAATACTGAAAGACCACAGGAAAAAAAATTAAGAACAAGTTTCCATTCAGAAGCCTGTACTTTAGGTCACACAAAAAACATAGCTTGTCCATATCTCCCAAGCTGCACAAACTCATTACAAGCATGTTCTGAGCTCCTCCAGAATTATTTTATACATTTTTTTTGAAAAGCTAGTGAAAACAAACTATCCTTCTACCACCATCTCCTACCCAAACTGAAAATTATTTCTGGTTATATTTCCCCTAGCACCAAGTATTCAGGAAATATTTTATGAGCTGTGCATGACTGAATAAATCACTATTTTGGCATGTGATGGTAGTCAATATGATACATGTGTGAGAGTTACTGAAACAACCCGGTGGAGAAGGATTCCAAAAGTACTCCTATAAGGGGAAACCCATTACTTAACTGAATCTGATTATTTTAAAACAGAAGCAACATCTCAAATCTGGCTAGCAGCTGGACCAAAATAAGTGATTACCAGCTTAAGCAAGGCAAATGAAGAAATACCTGTCTGCCAGGAGAATATTACATTTAGTTGTTTCCTTGGTTAAGCAAGTTAGGGGAAAGATGGATGGGGCTCTTTAGCTTCATGTATCTAAGAATAATTACTACTTCATCGGAGGTGCCTACTGTCATACCCGCAAGTCTCCGTAAAGCATTTCTTTAGAAGGGACACTACAAAATAAAGCAATTGTAATTATTATGCAATTATGCTTACAGATCCCTGCTGAGGTAAGGACCACATCATCCTAGCCACTGAGTTAAAGAGGATATGGTAGAGACAAGACTCACAAAACTAGAAAGAAAAAGTGCCTTCCCGTTTTACAAAAAGTAATCTCAGGACATGGAGAGGACAGACAACTATCCAAAAATATACTGTAGGACTACAGTGGCTGGATCCTATATGTGCCACAACATTACACACATAAGATTGTCCTTCCCGTTTGCTCTGTATCACTACGTTCATTAACAAAAATAGGTAAACCAAAGCTACCAGTAGTATCTGTGTAAAATACAATGCTAAAAAATTACTTGACTGTTGCTCCCCAAGCAAGAATTACTGACTCTGAAAATCCCAGTTTAAAGCTACATGAAAAAATTCAAACTTTCAGTTATAGAATGGCAGGGCCACCCCTGAACTCCTAAACCCTGACATAATTATACATTTGTATGACAAACTAGGCTATTTGCTCCTTCCAATACACAGTTCAAGCATATATGTATATTCTTCCCATTCTCTTTTACTACTAGATTTTCAGAATTGCTGCCATATCAGAAATTCTTTGCCACAGTTTGCTATGTTTGCCTAACTAATTTAGAAATGAAAGATATGTATCCTCTGTGCTGTCAGCACAACATTTGCAAAACAGAATACTGAGCTGCTGACTTTCTTGAATACTAAAATTTAAAACCATTCTCTTGGCGTACATAATAAAGTCCATACAAGAAAAATAAAACTGTAGGTTTCTTTAGGAACAAGAAAATGTCCACAGAAATTGAGTGAGTTAATTCTGAAGATGATCTGCATCACACAATTGCTCTTAAGTAAGAGATTATTTTCTAAAGAAATTCTGAACATTAGCAGAGATGTTCTCTTGACAGTTCATCCACTATTTTTTAAACATCATAAAAGGATGAGAAACTCTTATATTGTAGCATAAGAAAGGACAGTTTCGTCACTGGAAGAAACAGTGACCCATCAATCAATCCTATCATCCTCAAGAATATGGGCGTACCTGAACCAAAACTTCAGAAACATGAAAGATCCATTCGAGGACAAAACGGTGCTCACAATTAGCTATGTGACTCTACCTCAAAGATTAAACACTTGTTCTTAATTTGTAAAGGCTTAGAAATATAACAAAGGTTACAGTAATACACTGTGTTCAAATTCACATGTTTAGGTGAACACGTAATAAGCCTTTAATATTATTTTCTAATAGAGCAAGGTTTAAGGATCTGCTCAAATCAAAAAGGAAAAGGGAGGAAGCTGAGAACCCTTCAAAAAAGGTGTTGAAAGTGTGAGACAAAAAGGTAACCCATCCTGCTCATTGTTTCAGATACCTGCAACTGTGGGATGCTCTGCAAAACCAAGGCAGTTATGAACAGTAGGTGGCAATATTACCATCTTTTGAATACGAAGTATCATTAACTCAATACACTTAAGTAAGAGAACTATACTGTAGTTATAAGCGCTTAATGACACAAGTCTACCAATTCAGATCATACTGGAAAAACAGACATAGTAAAACCTCATTATTCTGTGCTAACAAACCAAAAATCCTGTCCAACTATAAAAATTCATGGAAGAAAAAAATAAATCCATCAAAATCCATAATCAAAAAGGTGCTGAAACGATGAACATGTTTTAATATATGCACAGTCTGAAAAATTGCTTGCTTTCTTTGTAAGTCAATGTTACTTAGGGAAGAGGATGACAGGCTGAATAATCCAACTGCGTGAAAGTCCAGTACAGTGATCAGAAATTTATGTAAGAACTGACATGAGGAAACTGGTTTCTGAAAGTACTCTGTAAGAGCATGTGGTTTACTTCCTACCTATGTGATGATCTGGAACAGCTTCCATCCTCACAGATACTCAAAACTTGAACAGGTATGACTGAGCAATTTGACTTGCTTCAGAGTTGCACTAACTTTGAAGGTGGCACTGGTATGAGCGGGTAACTGGTCCAGATGACCTCCAGAGGTTTCCTCAATGTATTCTGTGATCCTTTACCAAACAGTGGTAAGACAAACTGCTGTTGGTCTGAATCAATCTTCCAGTCCATGCTTGCTACACTGTTGTAGATTTTGTTCAGAGGAGATCAATGCACATGTCAGGTAGTGCACTGGTGACATAACCAATACTAGCTTTGGCAGTACCAAAAATGTTGGTTCACTGAAGGTGACACTACAGTATGGCTCTGGGTTCTGATGGTACAGGAAGTGCCGTTTCTTATCTCTGTATAAGAATGTAGCACAATAACTAGGAATTTGCCATTACTTGAAGGCACAAGGCTTTGCATTGACTCGACAGCACAGAATCAGAACTTCTCTTGAGTTGTCTTGGTCTGAGCTCATTTTAGTTTGTTTTGGCTGTGACAACAATCATCTCGCAGTGAAGTAACAAGTCAGGCCTAAAGTTGCCTTAGTTTCACTATAGTTTCTATTAATAACAAGTAGTTACTCTGTGTGGCTTGAACTGTGTATCACTGGAATAAAGCGTGGTGTGGAAGAGTGCAGACACAGGTATCACGTGCCAGAGGTCCCCAATGCTCTATTCATAGTCACTGCAGAAGCACACTCTTACAACAACACAGGAAGGAAAGCCAGCGCTAGGGATAACAAAGAAGGGGCGGGGGGGTAAGAGTAAAAGGGAAACGAAATAAAATCTGCATGTGGGCAGACTGAGAACATGAAAGTATGAAAATAAATCCAGGCAGACCCAAGGCTGAGGAGGCAGAAACTCCCACCGTGACCATTATTCTCCTTACACTGGAGCCCCAGGACACTGGTGTCCCACTGCTTAGCAAAGGCAGAAACCACCGATCTCAGGACCCAGACAGTTGCTGGAAGCGGAGCCTACCACCTGAGAAAAGATACTAGAAAGCTTCCGTATAACACCTTTAGCCATACTGATAATGGGACTTTTCAGTATAAATTTGGACTAAGAATTTTAGTATTACTGTAACTAGACTAATAGTAATTTTTTGCTGCATTTTTAATTAGATTATTAAAACACTAATTGGACTAACAATAAATCCTTAGCTCTGCATATGAAGTGTGTTCCCTTTTGCCCGTAACAAGACTTTGAGTGTAAAAGAGAGACTGAACAGGTATTTCTCACACACAATGCTGTCAGCTTTTTTGTCACACAAAATCATTATTGGTCTGGAGACTGATTTCTGATTCTTCTCAGCTACTGAGCAGCACTTGTACAGAGGACACTTCCTTTAGCAGACAGGGAGATTTTACGAGGAGAAACTAGCATCATTCCGGACAGCATGGCGAACTAGCACAAAGTGCGCTTTCTTTGCTGTGAGACAGCCAAATCACGGTAGGAATGCATCGGCTACTCGAACAGAGGATTTATTTCTCCACAGTACTTTCCTGGGCTTTCTGGGTCACCCCTTCAAGGAATTGCATATAAGCACATCTTTTTCTGCAAGCACTCTCATGCAGATACCAGTAAAGAGCTGCAGTATTTGCCGATAGCTTTAACTTTCTCATAAGAAAAGCTAAAGTTGAGAGACTTCTGCTTTGTCAGGGCCAAAGACAAGTACACATAGTGAGAAGTAAACTAAAATAAAAACTGATAATTTCTTTTTTCTTTCAAGTGACAAGTAATAAACAAAACCGAAAAAAAAATGTTTACAAATTGAAAGTCTTATGAGAGAAGTAAATGAAAAGCAAATGAGAATTCAGTTCTCAAGTATGAGTAACGAGAAACTAACTGGGTGGGTTTGCTCCTTACAGCCTTCGGACCACAGCATGACAGAGATGTCAGCGTGTCCTGGTGGGTTACAGAACTCTGCTCTTCCACACTGAGAGCCCTACCACGCAGTCTGTGTAACACAAATACACACAGTGCTTTTTTTTTTTTTAGAAAAAAAAACATTGATTTAGACAAAATTAACCATGTCAAATCTTGTCTATCTCAAAAATAGAAACACTTGTTTAAAAAGTGAGATTATGTTTAAACACATTAGATGTCTTCTCTAGCTGAATAAGGCCTGCCAAACACATGAGCACACAGAAACTTGTAGGAAATTAATACGGCTAGCAGATTAAAAAAACCTTCCTGATGTATAATTTGAGGATGCCTAAACAAATGGATGAACTCGGGCTTGAATTTTCTCCTTTCATCTGCTGACGAGCTAACTCCAGCAACACAGCGAACTTAGTAAGGTAGTCTGCCCAAACCGTGCACCCTACTTTGAGAAAATAAATGGAACAGGTAGTTACCCAGAAGTAACTGAAAAAGGGAACAGGAATGCACAGACTGGGATGAGCCCTCTATTGAGATGTAGAACACGCTTTTTAGCAGATGAAACAATCAGAAAACGTCAAAAGAATGACATATTTTTCTCATGCACCTGCCCTTCTATGTCACAGATAAGATGGGATTTTCCTGCAGGAATGACAATATAGACAGTCTGCCACGTCACACTCGGTGAAGAGACTATAAAATTAGATGTAAGCTACTTTTATCTTGACATAGTGCTATTACGGTTTCCTTCAGCTTTCTCAAAATATTATCTGTTCTTCTGTAGAACCCTACCATGCAGGATCTCTGAGGAAGCACAGGACAGCAGTTCCTTGAAAGTAATGCTTAACTCTGCCCTAAAACCACCAACAGGACTAGGTAAGCTTACAACACTGTTTGGTTTTCTTTCAGTTGGGAACTCCTCCTCTCTCCTTTGTCTTCCTTTCCCTTACTCTTCCACCTCCCTGAATTTCTATTTCCCATCTTTCTTTTGGCCTGCTCCTGAGCATCACAGTTCAGAACAACACAGGGCTCTAGCTTTAAGTTTATTTCTATAAATAGCATAGAACAGATATTACCTGATTTTTGAAAGGGTTAGATTATAAATTTGTATGTACTGTATAATTTCATCTAAAAGGCGATCTGTCATGGAATCAAAATCAGCAAAGGTATCATTCTGTAAAATAAAAGAAATAAAAAATAATAACTGTATTTTTCTAATGCAGCAATATACATTCTGCATTCAGTCTGAATTCCTATTCCCCAGTGTTTTGATCAACAGCACATAAATAAAAGCATCCATATTAACTTTGAATACAAACACTACAGCTAGTTATTACAATTGTTTCTTGTAACATGGAATAATACGATACACACTTGACTGTAAGACTACTTTCTTCTGATACACCAAAATAAATCTTAACATAACACAGCCAACCTTACTTCTAAGCCTTTCTCTACACATACTCTTATCTGTGGTGAAACAGAAGAGCAAACTGCACATTTGGAATTAAACCACGCTGCCCATGAAATAAGAAATGAGACAATTACTGCAATCGCAGAAAGAGTCTACATTAGTACTGTTCATTCAAACAAAATCCTTAAAGCCTTATTCCCAACTCACAGTTGATTCTCTATAATGATTAGCAGTACGAAATTTAAAAAGCAGTAGGCAAAGGCTGCCTAAAATCTTTCAACACAAGTTCCAAAGGATCTGTGCTGAAATCCGCAGCGTTCACCATACTGACAAATGATCTGGGAAAGGGAAGGAGAATAATGAGATCTCAGAGTTTGGAGACTGAACCAAATATCCAGAACAATCTTACAGCACTGCATGCCTGGGTGATAATATGGCAAGAAACGCAAAATAATATTAGACAGGGAAAAACAGCCCTAAACATATATGCAAACAATAATTTATACATCTGTATTCTATATAATCAGCTACGTTAGGAAAGTAAGGAAAGAACAGAAAGTATCAATACAGCATTTTGTAAGTCCATAATGCAGAAGCATCTTAAATGCCCCATCTAGTTCTGATCATCTTATTTTAAATTACAAGAAGTTTGAAAGTGGGCAGAGAAGGATATAATGGATGACCAGAAACTGTTTCACATGCGATTCTGAGAAATACTGAATAGACTAAGTCTCTTCAGTTGCCTCCTGAGGGAGAATTTATACTTGTTTATAAAACAATGAACTGAAGCGTAAAACGAGGAATGGTTTGTTTTGGTTTATTTTTCCAAAACAAGCTGTAGGAGGATTTGTTTAAATCACCTTGTTTGCAACTGAATTAGTAATGTATATGAACCATGGAATTAATCTCAACTGTATGCAGTGGAAACCGGAAGTAAAAGCATTCAAAAACGATCAGCCAACATTAAGGAGAAAAGTCCGTCAGTAGCTATCCGGCTCAGTGGTCTCAATGGAATTGCCAAATCAGAAAGTTTCAGAACTGCTGACAGCCAAAAAGAGAAAGCATGGCTTGGTGCCTGCCCAGCCTGCTTCGCAAAGCATCCCAGCAGCTATGGCCAGAAAAACACTACTGCACTGTATGAACCTTTCGTCTGAGCCATTGAGGAGACTCTTTGTTCTAATTCATCCCTGAAGTATGTCTAATACGATATGGAACACACACACAAAAAGGAAAAATTGGTCTTCTGTGCTTTGTCAAGTTTACTTCATCTTAAAGTAAATTCACAAAATTAAAAAATTCGCAAAAGCTTAACACGAGGTAGTTTGATACTGGTTCAGTGTCATGATGTGGATCTTGCAGTAGACTGACAAAAGAGCAAGAGACAGGTGTTTTGTATTTCTCAGATCTTGTGAAATACATCTTTCTTCTTGCCACACCAGTTTTCACTATCCCCATTTCTGCCATTAATAGAGCGTATTTTATCTGCAATCCTAACTGATTATTCTGAGATCTTAGGAGATACCAGTACACACAACAAAATGGCAGCAACAAATGTTACTCCTTATATATTCACCCTCAATATCATACTAGGTTTTGTAATTACTTAACGCAAACCACACATCAAATCACGGATTCTGTGAGAGTACAATAAAAATACACAGAATGTGGTAAACTGCAACACGATAGTGCCACTGAATAATGTCTGAAGATGCACACTGTTTACTGCTTTGCAAAAAATCTTTTTTTGTTGGCAAATACCTGATTCCTTTCGGACATAAGAAAATCTATTCTCCCTCCAGGCAACCCTAGCTCAATGTAAGTCTTCACTAATCTTAGATCTGCGCTGTTACCTTAAAAGGAAAAACAATCAAGAGTTAGATACTGTGAAGTTAACTTGCAATAAAAGCACTTAAGAATACTGAAATGAAGCTACAGCACAACTTTATATTTAAACACAGCTAATGATATTCTTGGCTTTAATTAAAATTCAGTAAGACTCAGTAAGATAAAGTGCAATGCCAAATGCAGTGACAAAACGGTCTATAAAAATGGCATTGAACACAGAGACCGTTTTGAAAAAGCAAGGATTTAGGAAGTCATGTTTGATTTCGTCTTAGCATCCAACAGATACATAGCACTGTGAACGCTATGTCCTTGAAAACCTAATTAACTTTGATAAAAGTCAATTAAAGAACTCTTAAGATAGCTTAAAGAATTCAGTGAAGGAAGTAAACATTTTCATAGAATAAGAAGGCTGGACTGTCAGCAGATAAAGATACATTCAGACTGGTACCCAAGACAACCAATGCCAGTTTAACTAGCATCCTGAAGATTTGTCTACATCAGTGATCATGTATGCTTTTGAAGAAAGAGTACCCTTTGTGCCTTAATTAGAGAACAAGATTTTTATTTAAATCTATTAACAGGAAAGAACTTGAGTGAACTCACCATTTCATACAAAAATTTTAACTGTATGGATTTTTCTAAGCCTTCAAAGACACAGTTTTTTAACAACAGGTTTTTTGGCCAAGTTAACTTTTGTGTCAATTCCAGGCATGCAATAGCACTTGAACCTCTACGCTAGTAAGAAGGAACATTTCTGAGTTCTGTTTTAAAAGTGCTTAACAACAGATGCTTTCTGCTGAGAGGAAGAAAGAAAAACTATTCTGTGTTTTTTTCAACTTAGGAATTTGAAAAATTAACAAGAAAGCTGTGAAGTGTCAGTCCAGTCCAATACTCTATCTATTGCCCCCTTGTGAATCCTTACCTTCTTAATTTAAGAAGTTTCTCAACAAAAGACAAAAACGTTGATGGCAGAAAGTTATGAACGTAACTAGAGGGGCCATTACTTCTTAACATGCACGTACGCTTTGAACTAAAAGCAGGTGAATATATTCAAGCTATGTAAACTTTCTAATCTTTCTTTCAAACAGCAAGAGTTCTTCTCATTTCTACTATAGTATAGTCTCCGTCCTTGGAAATATTCAAAAACCCAAGTGGGCTGGGTCCTGGGCAAACTGCTGTAGGTGACCCTGCTTTGAGCAGGGAAGCTGGACTAGACAAATCTCCAGAGATCCCTTCCAACCTCAGCCATTCTGTGATTCAGTAATCTAACCTTTTAAAACGTTATAAACACTTCACTGCATTTTACACACACTATTTTTTCCTAACAAGATACATGTATTTTATTTTCCTTGACAATGTAACATTACAAATTCTGAACAAAACTGTTTTGTTAGTAACTCCATTCTATTATCATGATATGGACAAACACCTGTACGACATAAAAAACTGGAAAATGTGTCTAATGTAAACTATGGCATAAAATGGGTTTATGTGCATGAAAGTTTCACTGAAGGCAAATGTTACATAAAATTCTTAATTTAAACGATTCTATGGAACACACTGTCAAATGTAGCAGTACAATATCAGATTCCCATTTCCCTCCAGTGAACTTATTTCAGAAGCATTCAGTTCAGATTTCAAATGACAAAAGCTAAATCTGACTGGTAATCGGGACTGCTGTCTCATTCAATATCACATTTCCCAGCGTACCATCCAGGCCATGCACGCAGACTATAAGATGTATTCCTTCTTCTGAACAGTCATCCTCTTCCATACTGAAATAAGGTATCGAAGAAGCCAGTTTGAATACATCACTATACATAAACCCAGGAAGTTTAAGTTGCTTCAATTCTTCTTTAGCCTGCAGGAAACTGGAACAAAACCATATTTATGATAAAACAATGTTTACCATTGCCAGACCAATGCAGGATCTCCTAAGATACAGTTTTCTACTGTCTTTTTTACTTTGTCTTCTATGTAACTGATATGAAGAAAAATATGTTTATCAAATTACTGTCTTCACAAAACAAGCCAGTTCCTCAAAATACTTTTAATTGCAGCTTCCTATAGCCCCTTTTCCTCTGTAGCAAAATCAATACCCCAAGCTTTACTCTCTTCTCTCCTTTGAACATCTCTGCAAACTCTGAAGTGTTTCTGAAACCACTGAGGATTCTGGGTTAGTTCTGCTCTTGAGCAAGCAATGGCTTTGTTTAAACGCAAGAAGAAAATTATAGGAATTATAACCAATCAGAAGTCAAGGTAAAGATTTCCAGTGACTTCTGATAACTCTTGCTAAACGTAAAACCTATTTCCTAGGTCAGCAGAAAGCTGGAGCCAGTGCTGTAACTGCTCATCAGAAACTCTGGCTGGCTGGCTGAATAACTGATACTTGCTTCAGAAGCACGCAGATCCAGACCTCTGATCTTTTAGGTATTATATGAAGGCGTACACTACACCATTTCTAATAGCTGAGCACCCCACATGCTCGGAGCTCCCTGCATTCCTCCCTTTCTTCCCCTTCCCTCAGTTTTTTGTGTATGACCTTCGTATCTAATTAACTGCGTATCAGTTTCCCTGCAGCTCTTCAAGCTTTATGCTTCCTTACGCTTTTTTCCCTCCTTAATGCCTCTGTTCAGCGTGATTCCTCACAGCATCATGCTGTATCCCATCCTCCTCCACCTGCTCAGTATTTCTCCCAATCTACTTTTTGTTCTCTGTTTTCCCAGCTTTATCTTTAGTTCATTCCTCTCTAACTGGCAAGAACAATCCCCAGTGAAGTCATCCTAAACAGAAACCACTAGAGGCAGTTGGTCTTATCACTCCACACCAGAAGTTACTTAGTTTGTACTCAAGGTGTGCTTTCTGAACTGAAGGTGCCAACGTTGGTTCTGTATGGAGCGGACCGTGCCCTCTGGAATTCACTTACCCCATGCTCTGGGAAACTCTGCTTTCCCCAATGCCAAGTCCTTGACTTTACCCCAAGTTCCCTCTTTCTTCTATTGTTACAGAACACCCTAAATAGCCTCTGCTTTTCATCCCTCCTATTCCATGCCAGTGCCCAGTCTCCAGTATTTCAGAAGTTACTTTTCTGTAGTTTTCTCAATTGTCCTCGCTCCCAAGGAAGCTGGTTGACATCCACAACAGTTCTTTTCTAACCTGTTTTCCTACACCACTGCTCAATCCTTTCTCCTGTTCTCAGCCGCTTACCACAAACCATCTGGTCTTTTATCTCTTCTGCCTGCTTAGCGTTCTCCTTGTTTTCACCTCCCTTCTAAGTCTTCTTCTTTCTGATAGCAACGTTTTACTTCCAACACAACATATTAAGCTGCTGCTTCCCATGTTCAGTCAGCAGCAGCAGGGGGTTATCAGGGAAACTCCTATGTTTACAGCAAGGGGAGGTGCAATCTGGGATCCCTGATGTCCCTCTAAATTTGGCGTTCCTGACACCCAAACTGCAGCGTAATATAGAGCACTATGGTGTCTGAGGTGTTACATTTGGGGTATTTGAAGCCAAGATTGAAAAATAAGGCCACCACCTTGGCTAGCATTGCACATTTGCTTCACTTAAGGCCACCACCTTGGCTAGCATTGCACATTTGCTTCACTTAACTACTTAGATGGACAACCAGTTACAGAATGTTTTTGTTTTTACATTTTTAAACTCAAAGCATATTTTCCTATGCTTGTTATTTTAACAGCTGCCATTTCATAAAACACCATTTTTATGCTCACTAGCCATTATGACATCACTTTTCAGCCAAATGATAATTTTTTTTTTAAAAGGAGCATATTAGAGAAGCAGAAAAAAATCACGTTTTGCTTGAAGTTTGTCAAACCGTGTGAAATTACAAGATAACCACAGAAGAAATTCAGTGCTATCACACCTTCTATCTGAACATCTAAAACGTGACATTACTTCAACGTGCAGAATCCACAAGCCACAGCCCTGGGGGCATTCTGGAGCCTAACCACGCTTCCTTTCCCCTTCTATAATACATTAACATCATTTCTAAGAGTAAAAAACTTTGTTGCAAAACAATCACTTACGCTAACATTTGAGGTTTTGGGGAGCTTTCATACCAGGAAACAGATGAAGCTGAGCTGTAGGATGTGCTGCCTGGCTGCTGTGTAATTGCATCAGATTTATTCCTTGAAGAACAGATAACATTGCAAGGAGAGTCTCTCAGAGAAGAAGGAAAAGACAGACAACCAGGAGTGCAGACAGGAGGCACAGTCATTCCATCTCGCAGATGCCCGCTATCAATCCTTTCAGATCTCAGGGCTCTCCCTTCTGCTGAGCCATGATCCTGATCAGCACTGGAAGCTCCATCTAATATACTATAGTCTGTTTCTTCATAATACCCATTTTCAATCATTTCTTGATCCTCCTCTTCTTCCTCATCTTGTTGGGAAGAGCAAATAATTCGTTTTTCATATGTTTCCTTCTGAGGGCTAACTGGATTGCTGTTATCCATAGGCCAAATATCTGAAATATCTGTGCTGCTCCTAGAGCCAAAATAGTTTTCGACAAGCCCTTGCTTTACTATGTCAGTACTACTGGTTGGAGAAGGATTATCTGTACCAGTTTCACTATTAGCTACTGCCACTTCTTCAGTTGTCTGTTTTAGTTCTAAAGGCTCATTATGTTTTCCTTCATTTGTTTTTTCAACTTCATACACTGCATTTACAGATGAAGAACCTGAAACAACCGATGGCTCACCCACGCAAGTAATTTCCAAATGCAATTTAACCGTTTCTTCTGTAGTGTCAAGATGCCTTTCAAGGTCCTGAGAGTCCTTGCAGGTTGTGCCAAGGTCTTCCTGGGGGCTGTAACTTTTCACATCCGTAGATGTATCCTCATCTGAAACAACTAAGTGTAAAAGATCTTTTGTTCCTGAGAGCGAGGAATGTCTAGACAGCGTTTTGTTATCCGAGTGCCCTGAAAACACAACACACTGTTGCTGCAAATTGGTGTTTGATTTTTTACTGTCATCACATTTTGGCAAGTCAATTGCTCCAAGATCCAACACCGTTTTACTGTCACTTAGCTGGCATTCAGGTACAACAGATATCTTTGAATTCTCATCAGGTGACAGCTCATCATCATCCGAAGGCAGAGAATTTATGGATGTCAGGGATGACTGTATTTCACTTACAGCACTGGTACTCTCAGTGCAATGGCTTTCTATTGCATTTTTTATAGCACAGTCTGGTTTTAGTAAAAGCTGAGGAAATATTCTTTCACCATTGTATGTGCTTTGTCCTTGAACATTTTCAAAAACCTGATCAGTGTTGGGGTGAGTTGCGAAAGAACTTGGTTCACTTTCTACACCTGAATCTGAAAACCTAGAAGAGGCATACGTCACGCTAACATCTGGTAATTTAGTCATGTCTCCACTTGTAGAAAGCTGATTTTCTTTTGCAGAAAGAGTAGGCTGATTACCTTTCATTTTTGTCAACATGCCACTGGTATGTCGGAAGTCTCTTTCATGGACATCTTCCTTTTCAAGCACTGGTTCCTGTTCACCTGAATTCAGTTTGTTTCCAGATACTGACGATGGAATATTGGGTGTCTGCAAATTCTCTCCCTGCACTCCATCTTGAGGAAACTCAGCCCATGATCCAATGTGAACAGTTACTTTCTCCCCTTCATAGGGATTCTTATTACTCGGTTTAACCTCAATTGTCCTGACTCCTGAGGAAGCTGGTTGACCTCCATGACAACCTTCAAGCGTACCTCTGGGTTGTAAAGCACCATCTGCTTGTACAATTCCAGAACCTGTCTGGGAGATAGTAAGTCTACCAAAAATAGCCACATTTTCACAGTGCACAGGACTACCTGGACCTGGTTGGACACGTTCAATCTTGGCAGTCTTTTCCTCAGTTCCACATGGCAAAAACAGAAGTTCTCTTTGACATATTTGCCTGGTGCAGGTCTTTGTATCACAAGGAAATCCACCTAAGGTAGGGTCCGACCCTTTGTTAGCATTATATGAAGGCCTGCCTTCTGAGCTTGTAGAGGCATCTTCCAGTGCTACACTTTTCAAACATTTGTAGCCTACTAAGACCACAGAGTCCTTAGAGTTCTGTTTCACCACTTTTTTTGTGTTTTCAGGTTTCATTGTTTTCATGAGCTTAGTAACCTTAACTTTGGATTTATTTGCATCTTCATGTTTCCCTTTCAAAGTTTTTGGTAGCGTCTTTTCACTTTCTGAATGCCAGAGGTTGGAGGCACTCGCAGGTCTTATTTTCAGCTCTGGGCTAGTAAAACCAGCTACAAAACCTTCTTCAGCCTCAAATTTATCCAGTTTATTGGACTCTGACCTTGGAAGACTCTGAACTACCAACCAGGGTACATCCAGATCTTTCACCAAAAAAAGCAAGGGGAGGGGAGGAAACGAAGAAAAAGGATTGTTTACAAGATTATGCAGGTAACTGAAGCTATAAAACACTAGTAATTGTAAAACTTTACACATCCTCAAAAATTAAAGAAACATTTCCTAGCAAATAAATGTACTCCTTTAAAGCCACCAAGAAATGTAAAAAAACCACTCAAGTTTTATATACTTTTTGCTCATTTCTTCAAAAAGAAAACTGCACTATGAGGTGTGTTTACCTTCAGTGATTGAATCTAAATACCGATCTTCAAAGATTATAGGCAAGGAGTTCATATCTCCATCTAGTTCACTGCATTCAATAGGGAGCGGTGGAAGAGAACTGCAGAAGGAAGTGTTTTTGATAGCTGCACACATCTGTAGATGACTTTGAGCACTGAAAAAAAGGAATTCGTCCTACATGAAAAACATAGAACTGTTTATTTGTACATTACTAGAAATTAGCAGTAGTTTAATTCACTTTCATAGAAGCTTTTCTACTAATGAGTTATTTAATAGCTTTCATAGTTATTTAATAACTCCTTACATTACTCATTAAAAAACTTCAAATCTGTATTTTGAACATAAGTTTCTCGTGATCTTGTTATGTAAGTATTTTTGCAAGACAGGATTTCTACACAACATAAGCTACAGAGTAATAGTACTACACACTACATACTGTGTACTTCAAAAGGCTACTCACTGTAGTTCTTGATAGGCAAGGGCAGCTTGCCTAGGATGCTCAAGACAAAAGAATGCTTCTGCAAATCTGCGCACCTGCAAGATCCAAATAAAGCTGGAGGTTATTTTATATAATATACAGTTCTTGAAAATCCATTAGCATTCCCACACAGCAATGTCATTAACTTGTATGTATTACAGGGACAGTTACTTTTTTTTCAGTGTTCAGTCTGAGTGGGAGGGAAGACGATGCCAGACTGAAATGCGAATTTCAATTTGTGCACTGGATTACTGAGGGAAATTATATTAGATTTAACTGCCTGCTGAAAACTTCATTACCAACAAATCAATCATCCAAATCAAACTCACCTGAAACAATAACACACAAAAATATTAAGAGACATTTCAATGAGAAGAAAGGAAATGACTGTTTGAAGGACACTTCTGAATGTTCTTGAAGATTACCTTCAGAAGTAGAAACCCACTAGATACTCTGTAGTCTCAAAATACAGAAAAGGACGTTTCAAACTTTCCATAAATGCTCTCTAGCCCCCAGTAAACTACTGTGCAAAAAAATCTTTTGTTTGTAAAGATTTCAGCTGCAAATGACAAAGACATAACAAAATGTATGCTAGCTAAAAGCACTGTATTCAAGACTTAATTTATGCCTAAAGTCAATAAACATACACTACTAAAATTGTATTTTATAACATAGGACTCTTTTTTTTTATCATCATAGTGTGGAAATACAAAGTCTGAATTATACAGCAATTTACTACACAATGTATTGAAAATGTAATATCTAGAAATCTCAAAGTTAAGGCTCTGCAAGATGAGATTTCTCACATTTCCAATACTGCATAAAAATGTTAATTCAATCTAGATGCATTTTTAGAACTTTTATTTTTGCAACTGCCCAAGTACCTGCAACAAGAAAACGCAATTCAATGCAGTATGACAGGACCTTCCTTGTTGTAACAAGACATACAAAAAAGACAATGTGCTGTGTAGTGGCTGTTGCCAACTGCTTGTGCATTAACCTGAGCATAAACATCAATTTGTTTCAAAGAATCACAGAATGGTTTGGGTTGGAAGGGACCTTAAAGATCATCTGGTTCCAGCCCCCCTGCCATAAGCAGGGACACCTTCCACTAGACGAGGTTGCTCAGAGCTCCATCCCACCTGGCCTTGAACACTGCCAGGGAGGGGGCAGCCACAGCTGCTCTGGGCAACCTATTCCAGTGTTTCACCACCCTCAGACTAAAGAATTTCTTCCTAATATCTAATCTAAATCTGCCCTCTTTTAGTTTAGAGCCATTGCCCCTTGTCCTATCACTACACACCCTTGTGAAAAGTCCCTCTCCATCCTTCCTGTAGGCCCCTTCAGGTACTGGAAGGCTGCTAGAAGGTCACCCCGGAGCCTTCTCTTCTCCAGGCTGAACAGCCCC
>Ga0065711_1029644_pt1 | contig 35381 bp, 23 predicted proteins | sample Hoacrofraction12_FD_59098 | JGI IMG/M metagenome (GOLD analysis project Ga0065711, IMG submission 59098) | Hoatzin crop microbial communities from Cojedes, Venezuela - Epithelial fraction 12 v2 (version 2) | ecosystem: Host-associated > Birds > Digestive system > Esophagus > Crop | place... | reverse complement strand
CCCGGGCTGCTGCGCCGCCTCTGTTTGCCGGCTCTGTTCGCCCGCGCTCCCTGGGGGCTGCTCTTATCCCTGAGGGGGTTTGGCCGCTGTCACACTCGACTCCGCCCCCGCTGAGTCAGGTATGGTACATTCAAAACTGCAAATGTTCACAGTTAATTGAGGAAGTTTGTTTCTGAAGGAGTTGTATCTCAATCTGCATTTTTTTTCTTTGCCTTATTTTTTCTAAGACTTGAAGTCTTTTATTAAAACACATGGGAAAAGAGGTTTGCCAGCCTTTGTCTTACTCTACCTGTATAGTCTTCTGACCTGTGCTTGTGATTTAGTTGCATCAAGCACGAGGAAATCGTTTGAGTTTTAATTTGTTTCTAATTATTCCTTTCTCAGCAAAATAAATGCTATCCAGTTTTGGGGACTGATGCTAAATGCTCTTGTAGAGGATGGTATTTACATTTTATCATGGAATTAGACCAGGATTGAGCACAATTATATCTGCTGTCATAACTGAACATTTAAAGTGTGGCTTGTTGTCACCATTGAGAGCAGGGCAGCAATAAACAGAGTGGCAGATGCTCTCTGTTAACCCCCACCCTCCCGCCAGAAGAAGGGGAAAAGTGAGAGAGACTTACAAATCAAATATAAAAAGTTTTACTGATAATACTAATCATATTGATAATAAGAGAAATAATGCAAAACATACAAAACCGACACTGAGTTTGTCGAAGTTGGGTGCCGGGGTGCTGGTGTCCCGCCAGCAGCTGCCGGGCAGCACCAGGTAGTCCCAGACTGGCCTCAGCAGTGGATAGGAACTTGATTTGGGAATGCACAGATCAGGATCTGGATCAGGATCACAGGCAGACCAAGGAGCAGGGTCCTCTTCAGCAGCCAGCCATGGACGAAGAGCACGAGACCCTCATGAGCTTTAAACTGAGTATGACGTGCGTGGGGCCTTTTTCTGCTTTCCTTTCCTACCGTTAGCTCACTGTTACTGTAGTCATTAGGTGTTACCAGCTTTGGAGCGGACACTGTCTGTAAAATAACCAGCCAACTTCAGAAAAATGCAGTTACTTAGAAGAACTCAGCTGTAAGGAAGATTCACTAGAAGAGAATCGGTTCTGTTTTAACCAAAACCAGGACACTTGGGTTTGTGGCTTCCAGGGAAAATAGAGCTTTCATCATTAGGAGAACTTTATATTTCTCTTTATACAAATATTTCTGGTAAGGGAAGAAGTGACTTTGCATTTTGAATAGGCAGCATTCAGCTCTGTAGTTATACCTGGCATTGAGACTTAGGACGAAATTGGAGGTATGCTGGGGCTCTCTAGGAGAGTAGATTGGCTGTCTATAGAGACACATCTTGCTGCCTAGCGCAGCAGATAAGCTCTGTCTCTCTCTGACGTAGAAGTTTTTTGTTGTTTTTTCCCTCCATCTATCTCTTTATCCCTTCTTATGTCAGAAACTGATTTTAGCTTTTAATTCAGATGTGCATTTCTCAGAAATCAATACATGGGAATGCAGCAAATTCCTTATTAACTCATCTGTGTTCATCTTTGACTTTACATTCATGCTGCCTGAGGATCTCTCTTACATTTACCCATAATGAACCCATGCGTTCTTTGTATCTCATGGTTTCAGGGCTTGATGGGAAGGAGAAATAAGCATGCTTTGGTTTTAAATAAATGTTTAGTTGAGAAGGTCAGCTTCTAACAGCTGTTTTTTTGGAGTTTCTACACAGTCTATACAACAAATGATTAAAGAAAAAAGCTTATATTTTAACACTTCAGTAGCCATTCTCTAATGGATGTAGTAGGTTCAGAGCACAGAAAATCAGACCTCTCGTAGATTATAGACTAGGCTGTTAACTTTTTTTATCATATGCACGTTGTCTAGCTTTCTGTATGAATTCATTCTCGTATTTAATGCCATGATAATTTTGCCTTCACAAATACTACTGTATCTGAGCAAGTGTTAGACAAAATAGCACTAGCAAATTGTTATTTCCTACTAAAAGGTTTATGTACTTTCTTATCTGTATATTATATCTTAGACTACTTATATGGAAAAGCCTGGCAATTGGTGTTAATTAGACTAAAATATTTGGTGAAAGATAGCATGTGCTGTTAACTGTTGAGCTGTAAGATGAATGAGTTCCTGTGTATTTACTAGTGAAAAATTATTTTATAGACAGACCAGTGGTGTCACTTCAACCACGCTACAAGAACTAACCAGAAAACTGCTTTAATAATGGGAGCTGTATCTATGTGTTCTTCCGTTGTTGCTTATTCAGTAAATCAGAAAAGAATCTCTCTCATATCTGGGGCTTTAAATAGTCCCTTTGCCACTGGCTGAAAAGATGAGCAAATGTACCCATTTTTTTAGGTATAAATTTTTCATTAGCAATTTAGGTAAAACCTGAAACTCAGATTAGGAAAGGGAAAATGAAGATTGATTTTTTGTGACACTTATGCAGTTGTCGGTGTATTTTTTTTATTGAAAGAGGCAAATTGTTATGGCCATGTTATTTATAATATAGTTGAGCAGCAGACAGCAATTATTCTAATTAAATTTAAGCATAGATGCATGATGAACTGATAGGCAATCTTGGATTGGGTTGGAAGTTGGAAAGCAATTCAAAAACAATGATAAAATCCTCTCCTGGGTGTAGTTTCCCCTTTAAAGTTTATGGATAAACTTTTCATTTGTATTTTTTTCACTCTAATTGCAGCCATACAGAGGTCACCAAACTGATATTAAGTTCAAGGTACTGGATAATGTTAAGTAAACAGCAATGTTTGCAGTAGATTTGCTAGTATAGGCTTTTTTTATAGCTTGATGTCAGTGATTTTGAATTAACTCTATGGAAATGGCTCTTTTAGCAAATCCAAAATGGAGAGCTTTCATAAGCTATTGATTATCTGCTAGTGCATGATAAGGAGCAGTAAAGGTGTTCTAAGTCTTCCATTATGTTTTTTGCCTATCTTTTCTAGTTTTGTGATTGAAAGTCTGTCTCCCATATGCAATCTCTTGATACGTAGGTGGTTTTTTTTTTTAAAGGAAATGTTATTGGCAAATAGTGAAGTATGAAAAGTTTAAAATTACAAAGATGTGATGTTATTACAGGTAATTAATTTTTATGTATTTGGGAGTATACCAAGACAGCATGGCAGATTAAAAAGAATTGTCAGTAAAATTGGCAGTAATGTTAGTATGTGAATACGTGAACCTGAGAAATGTTTTCTACAATCTCTCTTACAGGCAGACCAGCACTTCACTTGCTTAATATATTGATCTGGCAGGGCAGTCACTGTTCAGTATCTAAGATTAATTTGTGATTTTAAATACATATGTGTTTCAGATAGAGAAGTTAAGTTGTCTGCTTTTCATGTCAAGAACAAGCAAAACCACGCTTTAGCTTACATAATGTAATGAATGTTTAAAGAAACCTGGTATTTCAGTTATGGAAAGCCCTGTTTCTGGTTGAGAAAATTATAGCAAGGTTGCAGAACAAGTGAATATAGTCTGAAAGATACTTTCCTGCTGCCAGTTTTAACCAAGTTGCACTTCAGAAACAGAGTTGATATCTGTGGGTAGGAATAGTGATATGTCACAGTTTGCACTAAGTACAGGAAACCTGCTTTACATGTGTGATTACTTTTGTGGAGACCTTGCCTTGTGTGTTTGGTACATACTGGAGAAAGGGGCCAAAATAGTGAATTTCGTTGAAAGGTAGAACAGGAAGACACATGGACTTTTTTATAATGTGGAAAGAGAATTGGCTGAGCATGATTTACATGCTTTAGGTTTTCACTAATACTAGTCTTTCTTAAAATGCACAAGTGGAGATTTTAAGAGAAAATGGATCAAGTTTAACTGAAAACTGAGAAGTTTTGGACAATATATAGTTAAAAATTAAATAGGAAGAGAAAAATATAATTGCAGATCATCTTAGAAGTTGTGTTTGCGGTGCGAGAATCACACTTTGTTTATTGCTAGGACTGGGTTATAGAGTGACCTGTGATATGCAGTGGCTATGGGGCTCCCTTGCTGGTGCAGGAGGAGCAGGAACTCTGGTAGTTCACCAGAGTCCCGTGTGGGCTGAATATTTGGCTGGTGGCGAAAACAGGCACATTTTCTAGGTATTTATTAAATTGTAAAGTGAAATATTGGAGGCTTAATCTCAAAACAGATTCCTTAAAGTATCAAGAGTAAGGGGGGAATAAACCGGTTAAAATGACTGATTTTATCATGTGCATAATTTTCTTCTTTTTCCCAAGTATGGAAGTGTTCCAGTAATTGTCTGATATTTATCATCATGGTTAGCAACTTACTGGGAACACTAAAGGGAGAATACTCAATTCTTAAAGCTTTGTCAGAAGGTACAAAGAAAAACGGGTTCCGATTTTGCTTGGAAGAAGTAACTGTGGAGCTGTAATTAGAAGTTATTTCCTTTCAGAAGTGAAAATTACCTACTTTGATTCAAACTGTGGTCTGGCACATCAGCCACATAAGCCAAATATATAAAATGTTTTAGAGACACCACCAGGATTCCTGTAGTACAGGTTCACTAGCGTAAATTACCTTCTTGGTTGTGTGGCAGAACCAATGCCAAAAAGCTGTTCAAATAATAAAGTACAAAACCTGCCAATCACCCTAGTCTTGGTTGAAAAGATCGTGTTGTTTCATGTTATTGTATTCTTCGTTCTTTCTCCAGTTTTCATTTTCAAGTTTGTTAGAAAGAAGAAAAAGAAAAAAATCCACCTGCCTCATAACTAAGAAAACTTTAGCATAATGCATGAGATCACACAGCTAAAAAAAATAATTACATGAAGACAGTAGAAAAGTGTGATTCCTCACTTTTGCGAGATATCCCAGAATCTGGGGTGTGAACCTGACTTGCTTTCTGTGGTGCCATTAAGGGATTTCAGATACAAAGTGATCAAGCCTGCCTTTCCTCAAAAACCAGAGCTTCGGGAGAGGAAAGAGTGCCCTCCCTGTCTCATTCTGAGCTCTGGTCTGTATTTTGAATATACAATCAACTACTTGCATGATTTAATTCCTGTCTTGGAAATTTACCATGATGAAAAAAAGCCACTTTCACAATATGCACATCTGTTTTCTATTTCATAAAATTGCATTTGTTATGGCGTGAAGTGGAGCTATTGTCAAAGATGAAGCATATGTATTAATTTATTTGATCCTAAATGTCATTTAGAAACATATAAAGGTTTTAAATGTTGACATTTAGACAAAACAGTTTTGCAGTGATGCTTTGTCAGTGAACTTCACTTCAGAAAAATCCTCATCTATGTCATAACACTGGTCCTTGTAGAGATAATTATAATTTCAATAGCTAGGCTATCCGATTAAACTAGCTCATTAAACTAGTTCATTAAGGGTCAGGAAGAATGATTCCTCTTTCAACTTGTCACAATGCAGAGGGTGCAGATTATATTAGTTCTTTAGTTAATCAAATAATGATTCGTCACTTAAGGTTTTGCAGATGAGTGCAAGTATGGGAGATAAAGTAGCAGAGGAGCTTCCTCTCTGGGGCAGAAGTGCTAACCCTCAGAGGCTGCGGGAGGCGCTCCGAGTGCTGATGCCTTTTGATCACCACAGAGTCTTGTGGCCCCACTCTGAAACAGGGCAGTAGGATCTGCTCTCACCTTCTCGCCAGCAATTTTGTGACATTCTACACCCAAGAGCACGTGATTTGGCGCAGACTTCCTCACCAGGCTTGGCATTCACGGTATGGCTCTTGATAGCAATGTAGGCATGGCAGCTCAGAGCTCAGCTTGGGCTACTTTACCTGCTTTTTCAGTTGCCCCTCGTCTTTTAAGGCTAACTTGTGAGTCTCCTTGATCCACTTCAGCCTGTAGTACGTATGTGCCCTTGTTCCATTTACTGTTGTTGTCATGTTTCCAAGGCAGTGTTTGCCCTTGAGGGGCCAGCAGCCTTCTCAGCTGTGCCGTCCACGTTGGGATCACACCAGGGACAGAGCAGCCAAAGGAGCTTCGCTATCTTAACCTGGCAGCTCAGTTTCTCCCCAGTGCCCTGAGCCGATATCCAAAATGTGAAGAAGCCAGAGAGAATGTGTTGTGCCATGCCAAAGAGCTTTTCCCTGCCTCCAGCCATAGGGTGGGGAGGGGGCAGCCTACCATTACCGGTACGATTATGTTTGCCTCTGCTCTGTGCTATTGTTAATGCTTCTGTACAAAAACCTGATCAAATCCTAGCAGTCTAGCCTCCAGAGCACAAGGACATTTGTGGTGAGCTGGAATGCCCTCTCCTGAAACAAGATAATGCGGTTAGTCTGTATTTGGCTGTGCCTGACAACTGTATTGATTCTTACCATCTGAGAGAAATATGCATTTAAAAGAAAGATGCATTTAAAAGAAAACAAAATTGGGTTGATATTTCACAGAGTTTTGTTGATATTTCACAGACTTTTGTATTTTAATGAAATTGCACTTAGAAATGAAAAAAAAAATCTTTATATCATTACAGTAGTCTTACACTGTTCTTTAAGTATTTCCTAGTTTTTGTGAACCTGTGTCAAGCAGCAGTAGGTATGTTTATCTTGGGTTTTACAGCTTGCTTTTCAGCAGCTGTTTCCTTGCCTCATTCTGAATCCTGAACAGCAGTCATGATAATAATAATCCTGCCATCAAGAATTTGAAATATAATCAAGGAAATAGACTTTATAGTTTGTATGGAAAAAAAGTGAAATGTCAAAAAGGAAATGTTTATTGTTCTTTCATCAGTCATTGGAACAAGTAGAACCTCCAGATTGAATTCTTCCTTTTGTCTAAATTGCACAGGATATTATACTTGCATGCCAAGGCAGGAGGCCCATTGCATAATGCATTTCATTTAGTCTGCGGCACAGGTTCTCTGTTGGAGACATTTCTTATAGAGCATGTCAGATATAGAAAAAGCAATTTAGTAAGCACTGTGATCAGATCCTGATGAAATTCAATTCTTCTTTGGACCTGCTGTTCCTGGAAGTCATCATTGATAAAAATAGTCTCTATTTTCCTCTTTGCTCTGATTCATTGTGCTATCTTGCTGCTCTTTCAAAATACTTTTTTCCTCTCAAAGGTGGCTTGTTTTTACAAATAAATGAAAGGAATTGTGTTTTTTGACAGCTTACTCTGTTAACAACATGATCTGTCAGGATATTTGAATTTTACAGTTTCCATTTTAGTAAACTGCATGAACATCGGATGCAACAGAAAGCTAAGAACACAACCACCGTGGATTATACTGAACAACAAAACAAGGCGCGAAAACCAATTTTACAGTTAGTGCCAAATTTAGAAAGCGGGTACGTTTTTAATAATCATCTCATGTCTTAGTTTTTCCCATCAGTTAGTAAAACACTTCTTGTACCCCTAGAGAAGACAAGTGGTTAGTTCAGACATGTCAACTGGTGGTTCCTGTTTAACTAGTAGTAGTGATAAAATTGCCCTTGCACCCAAGTGCTACACAAGCAAAGCTAATCTTCAGGGATGCTGCTCAATGCTGCTCTTAGTTCCTTTTCATGTCGAATGTGGACATTTCACACAGTCTGGGTAGGCTCTGCAACATCACTGGTGGTAAGAAGTATTATTTTAACAGTGTGAACCTTCAGATGTACGTACAGTGATGCAAACAAGTAAGAAGTATGGATTAGGTGAGTTGGCTGCAAACCTCTAGGTTTGAGCAACATAGATTTTGAAGGAGTTGGTTTGCTTGTGTAGATTTGTCCTTTCTGGGAGAGCAGTTTTTGAGGCACTGAATTGTTGCTATATAAACCTATTTAGCTCCTGTGACAACTTGAACAGAACAATTTTCTGCAGAGGATTTACTCTCCATTCTGTGTTTCAGCTTCACAGTGTGTTTTAAATCTCTGCTTGGGGTTGTCTTTCTCTGTCTTTGTATTGGCTTTCAGATGAGATCTTAGCCAAATGTTTGGTGTTCTGCATTGTGTCAAAGAGGAGGGTCAGAAAATCCCATTCACTCTGTATTCCTGTCCATCTTTGTATTGCATTAGCCCTCAAAGAGCAGCATAGGAAATTCTGCAAATGCCTGATGCAAGGCACTGCCTCTCCCTGTGTTTGCTCACTGATCAAAGGGAGCATCTGTAGGCACTTGTAGCTATCAACAGGAAGGCAAGAAAAGGAGGAGAATGGTGAGATCCTGCAAATAGGAGATTTGATGTGACATACTCAGTCTAACAAACAACAAGTTTTTGGTAGTATCTTCAGCTGAATATACTTTCTGAGGGTCTTTCTTGCTTTTTGGATTTACTTCACTTGTAGTTGGTTAACTGCATTGAAATATTTTCTGCATTTTACTGACATGCAAGTACTTGATGATGGATTTGTGTTCATTAGTGTTTTGTCACAGCCCTTGTAGTACTGGCGAGGCATCTGAAGCAGCAGCAAGAAATGGTGTTGGAATGGTTTTGCAGTTCTTCCTGCTGTTTGATTAATGTGTGTTGAAAATAGCGTATGCATTTCTGCACAGCATGGTTATAACTTCACTAATTTCTAATTTACATCTTATATTTTAAACTCATGTGTTTCTCAAGAAAGCACAAGGAGAACCAGTGAAACCATAATGATTCATCAACTCATCAAAAACTTTGTTGGTTTAATACAGTAGGGCTCTCTTTGAAGGGGTTCTGGATGTCAGCATGGAGTAATGTATGTCCCTTTACTAGTATTTTATATTCAGCAAAAAGCTGCTCATCCTTCTTTGCATAGAGATGAGAGTTCTGATATCTTGATCAGCAAATTCATCAGCTAAGCTAGGAGTGTGATGTGTGTTGAAGGTCTCCAGGCGTTATTCAAAGTCCATCGGGCACAGTTAGATCTTTCTAACTGGGAAAGCTGAAAAAATAATATTTTTCGGGCTTTAAAATGCTAGCATGAAATGTCTCATGTTGACTAATTGCATTAATATTGACCACCCTGTTCTGATAAAATACACGTGTCTATGTTGCTTTACACTATGAGAGAAACCCAAGAAAAAATGATGGTTAAATGCAATGCATTGTTTTCTTTTGGAATGTTTCATGTTGTCAGTAAAAGCTATAATTGTAAAATACTCTATAATTCTCTGCACCATCTAGAAAACAACATGATACACACAAAAACATGGAAATAGGAGACAGTGCTGTATCGTATGTTACAAAGCGTTATGTGCATCTTTCTTAGTTGTGTTCAAAGCAGTAGAGACTATAAATTGTCAAACACAAGAAAGAGCCTGTGTGTTTCAGTGATTTAATCCAGTTTGTTAAACTCATTTGATATATTTTAACCCGAGCAGAGGAGCAGGGAACTTTGGTCTTATTGCCTTGAAAATCACTGAGCCACTTAATCAGTGCAGAATTCAGTTCCTTGTGTCCTTGGCTAGGAATTTGGATGATTGTACAGATTCATGCCCACAGCTTGGGGAAAGAGGGGAGTTCTCGAGCATATGAGTCCCTGGCCTCAATTTTTATAGTTGAACTGCACTTGGTGCTACCAGTCAATAAAAGTACTGGTGTTCCTTGGGGGTATCGGTGCATGCTGCTTGACGTAAGGGCAGCACAAGGCCTCGTGGAGTGATTGATCATCTGGAAGCAGCAGGAGGGATTGCTGGCAGCTGGGAAAATGGGAGGGCAAGGCACTGGGTTTGCTTGCAGTTATTGATGGAGGATGCTGGTGTGGATGAAGGCATGGGGTAGGGAGGTGGGAGAGGGTCACGGCTGTGATGCTTAATAAATGTGAAGACTGAGAAGAAGAAAAAAGAAGTACTTGAAAATGCAGAAAAAAGGATGACTTTTATAATCTGCGCCAACTGGGTGACACAATGCCATCAGTCTTCTATTGTTGGAAGCAATCTCTGTTGCAACATTGTCAGCTGAGCTGATGCAGATCAAAATACCTATTTGCCATCATATGGAAAAATATCCTTCTTAACTTCTTTCCCAATTTAATGAATATTCTAATCTGCTGAATCTGAATAAATTAGAATAAGCTAGTATTTAGGAATTAGGTATGCTCTTTTCACAATTGAATCTATGTTCTTCTATTCTCAGAGAAAAATGCCTGGGGATACGTTTCAGATTTTTCAGTATTAGACAATTTACTGAAATCCTCATAGAAAATGCTTAACGGTTCAGCATTAATCATCTTTTAAATGTCCTGCGTACCTCCATGGAACACATCATCAGTGTGTAGATGAGTGCTTTAGAGTTCCTAGGACAACTGAATAGGTAACACAGGGCTTACTATGACTTAGGAAATTATTTTACAAGAATATCAATTTGTTTGGTAAGATTGTGATGTTGATGGGTTCTCACAGCCATGTTAGTAATGCGTATATTGGGTAAAGGTCAGTTAACTGTGTGTCTGCAGAAGAAATGCCACCACAAACTGACAGATTGAAATATTAATGAAAGTAAATACTCCTTTTTTGGTGGATTGTTGCTCAGAGCACTGTGATGTATCTTATTTTGTTCTACCAAATGAATATTTTCATGATGTTCCTTTTTTTTAATAGTTATTTTTTTAGCAGTATTTGTGTATGTCTTAATAACTTCATCTTCCATGTGAATTAGTGGGTAGAAAATGTCTTGCCATGTTTGAATACAGTATTAAATTCTAAAGATGTAGTTTTTGTCCCTTTTGTTAGTAGATTTCATACAGGATAATAGACATAGGAGCGCTATGGGTGGGAAGCTCACTTTGGGGAATCTAAACAAAAGTTTGGGAACGCCTCCTTTTCATATGGTTTTATCTTTTACAGTAGCTGGTAATGTTTACTGCTGCCTGTGTAGTGGCCTTGACCACTGACTCCCAGGAGCATCTGGAGGCAGGCAGGTGGGAGCTGAATTGGTTGTGAATTATCAAAGCAGCTTCACCCTAGTTTGTGAACCTGTGGCTGGTTCATGGTCTGTTGTCTTCAATCATGTAAAAGGCAGCTGTTATTAATAAATTACCTGCACAAAACCAGGCAGTGTCCTAGTTCATTAAGATTAACTGTGTTTCAGTTTCCTAGAAACAATCGTTTTTGTGTTAATAAGAAAAAAGAAAAAGGTCTGTGCAGAAAATCGTGTTGTTATTCTAACTCTAAAAATGTGTCATTTCCTCCCTGTTGCTTCTTAGCTTCCCTGGAAGTAGTCCTTCATGAATAGATATGCTTGGCAAATTTAGCTTTGCATCTCAGGTAGACCGTGGAAAAGACAGAAAATTTGTTTTTTGAAGCAGAGCTATCCTTGGTGTTACCTGTGCAACAATTGTGGTCCCCTAGAGAAAAAAAAAAAATTCTCTAAACTTGTAACTCGTATCAAATACCAATAAGTGCTTTTCTTTTCTTTCTCATTTAATACTTGCCACTTGATAGAATCAGTGCCTTGAACGAGTCTGTGGTAACTTCAGTTCAGCATAGCGCTGTATATGATACAGCATGGGTAGCTAATTTGAAATCCTAAGTTGTCGTTCAGTCTTGCAGTTAGATTCTGGTATTTCATGAGTCTAATTTGTAATTATTTAGTAACAAACAGACAATATTGAGAGAACAGTGTTAGATACAGGGAGAACTGAATTATTGACCTGAGACCTTTTAAATCAGTTAAAAGCTGTGGTTCAATAATGCATGAAGTCACTATTCTGAGGAGGTATCTGGGTAAAACTGTAAATGTGCAGCATTAAGTTCAGCTCTCACTCCTAAGAGATTGAACCGGTTTTTATTTCATTAACTTCAAGTAGAGTTTTTCTGACCTATATGGCTTTAAAAATCAGGAAGGTGACCTCAGGGTGAAAATACAAAGAAAGGAGGGTACTTCATTCAGGTAAAAAAGCTTCCTTGAAGTTGCTATTCTCTTGCTTTTTTTTATCTTACTTATTAATTGTTATTTAGCAAAAATGACTCTCTGTAGGTTTTTTGGCAACAGGCTGATTTTAAACTTGTAGCAGCTTCCCAGAGAAGTTCAAGCTGACATCTTCCAAAGACTTCGTGCAGTGCTGAGAAGCAATGTGTTACCCTCAAAAAGTGGGTGAGAAAAATCTCAGGGGAGGAGGGTGGTGAGGGGAGTTATAATTAAGGAAGGAGGGGGTGACAGTTGGCAGTCATTTAAACAATGAATCAAAAGTGCCCGTGTAAGAAGACAAAACCCCTCAGTTTCAGTTTTTAATCAAATAATTGAGTTATTACATGTAACACATGACATTTTACTTTCTATTGAAAGTCTGGCAGTCATGGACATCTTAAAATGTTTGAAATAAAATAATGTACATGCAAAATGTTTGGAAAATATGTAAGTTTAAAAATGGTCACTTTTGTTTTATTATGCTTGAAAGCGCAAGATGAATGTTCTGCATATCAGTTGTAAATTTCCTTTTAAGTGTTTCATACTGTATTTCAGTCACCATGTAATGGTGAAAAAAAAACCGTGTTTTTACACAGATGCCTAGACATGCTGTTTGGATTATTGAATGCAGCTGACATCCTAAGTTTATTAAGCTCCTTGTTAAGACATAAATTAAAACATCAGTTGCTCTTTTTCCTCACTATCCTTAGTAGGAGCTTAAAACACTCTTGCATGAATGCATGCAGAGATTTATGGCTTCCTTTGCAAATTTTGGGACTAGTCAATTATTTGCGGTTTAAAGATCTTTTGCTTTAGATTTTTTTAATGTATTTTTCAGGTAAGAAAAAATAGGGAAATTTCTGCCAGTCATTATTATTTTATTATTATCATGTTTATCATCATGTTGTTATCCTATTTAGACATCTGTATTCTAGCTGCGTGTCACCATTTGCAATGGGGATATCAGCTGAAAGAGTTTCACTGCGTTATGAAGATATGTATGCCGAAAACAGAAAAGCGGGCAGAGAAGGCAACACCAGTGACATGCTCAGCTGTGGTGGTCAGGTTTTTTATTGTTGAAGAAAATCAAAAAGAGTTTTTATGGTTCAAGTATGTTCAAAGATGTAAGCAGGAGTACGGGTGTCTGGAAGCTCAGTTTCTCTCCTCTCTAGGGAAACAGGGCTATTGCCTTTCTACTGAATCAACAGGATTTTTTAAAACAGATCTGGCTCCACTATTGGCATCTCTTCTTAACAGAAACAATTTGCAGCCAAATTTTGACTAACTACACAGGTCAAAGAGCAAGACATGAAAAGAGTGTAGCATATTGTAGCAAATTAATATAAACGTCTTCCAGCTACACTGAGTGCATTAGAACAAAGCATTTGAATGAATATTTGCTGTTGTATTTTTTTTCTTTTCTAGCCCTTTTGATTTTATAACAGTAACTTCTGGTAATTTCCAGTCATCTTTCCCATGACAGAAACTCAATGCTGCTGCTTTTTGAAGTGTGTATCATTTGGTGACTGGGGTAGGCAATGGCACTGTTTTATGATGTTTGTGAATAAACATTTTATTATTCACTGATCATTTCATAATGAATTAGGAGACATCTTTCTGTTGAACAGAGCTGAAGGAAAGATTCTCAGTGCTCTGTCCTGACAGCCCCCAAGCAGTGAAGTCTTGTTTGATTTCATTGAAAAGGAGGATTGTTTTGACTCATCGCCCTCCCAAACATAGCTGAGAAGATTCCTCTGTGTAGGAGTACTGAGAGTTTTCGTTGGTGGTTTTTCATAAGACGACTGAATATGTACAAAGAAAATGTGAAAAAACTTGCGGCACTTCATTAAGTATGCAGCCTTCAGTGCTTAAAATTGCAGTCTTTTGCAGGTGCACCTCATCCTCTCTACTCTGAATAATTGAGTATAATTTGTAATTCTTACTGTATTCTTCCCACTGTTTCTGAGGTCATGTAGGAGTGGGTTGAGCAGCTTCAGTACTAGTACAGATACCTGGGGATTCTCCCCTCTCTCCCTATGGGAATTGAAAGCTTGCTCCTGCGCTGCCTCATGTCTCTTAACCTAAAAGTTTCTGGATACACAGGTCTTCATTAATTTTCTGTCGAGGCCAAATCGCCTTGAGAGTATTTTGTAAGGACGGTTGTCAAAGTTGGCTGGAAATCTACACGCACTATATCAAATAGTTCTGTGGTATCCATGTGCTAGTGATTCCTAGAGGGAACCACAGAAAGTCTGAGAGACTGGATTTCCCTTTACAGAAAACTAGACTTTCCCTGGTGTATTGTAGTCATTTATGTGTTTGCTCAGAGTGTTTCTATAACGTTGGCTAATTTTTCCTGTCACAAGCCTCAGGCTTCATGGTGGCATCACCCTGGGATGCTTTTAATTTTGGTGTTACGTTTGCCACCTGCTGTTCCTCGGGTACCGAAGCACTTCTCAGGAGGAGGTTACCTAGCACAGCTAGTTCATGTGGCTCACTCTTGCCTTTCTGTAGAAACCCATCTGTTCTTGACCTCCTGTTACTCTTCATTTGGCTTGTTTAGTCCATTGTCTCTTAACTGTGATTTCTGGTGGGACCTGCAAGTCATTCCTGCATGGGGAGGGTGCTGGCACGGGGACCCATCTGAGTTCTTTCACAGTGAGCACAAAAGAAGGGGGGGAGGGGGTGGAAGGTTTTGTGCTACTACCTTATTCTGTCTGAGCTTTTTTTAAATTTTTTTTTTTTGCCTTGATCATCTCTTGGCCCTGCAGACTCCCTGGCAGGCTTCCTGTCACAGTTCTGTTTGAAGGATTTATTTTTTTGAATTGATTAATATTTGAGAACATTTGCAAGTTGGGTTTTGGGTTCTTTTTTTTGGCCTACTTGCTGGCATATTCTGCTATATTGAAGCACCTGGAAGTCTATTAATACCAAAACCAATAACTGAGAGATCTCTTCCCTAATGGGGAAAAGTAAATACATTACTGCATATTTTATCCTAAGACTGACAGGATCTCCTTGTTTGTTTTTTAATCACCTGTTTCTGCCAGAGCTTGTGAACCCTTTTGTGTTCTTCACTTGGAAGTGGCTGGTTTTTCAAGGCCTCTTGTTTATTCTGAATAACCTTCCCTGCACAACTGCGTAGCCGTGCTGACTTACCTTGCCCTTTCTCAAGACTGTCTCAGTAAAAACCCCATGTACTTTTCCTTTGCCTCCAGCTGAGTGTCCTTAAGCTGTTATGGGCCCTGCAAACATTTTGGTCTTTCAGTAATATGTTTTCCCTTCCTTTTAATGAGCCTCCGTTTTTTTACAGAGTCTCTTTTGAGGCAGAGTATGCCACTGATCCTTTTTTTCGTCTTTTGCAAGGATGTTGACTCTAATACGCAATGGAGGATGTCGCAGACCCCGTTTTGTAATGTTTGTTTACCTACTCTGCAGAGCTGCGAGGAGGCTCTACCTCCTCTGCTTCAGTCAGGAGCCACCTTCTATCTGTATGTGACCATGCTCTTTCTCTCAAAGGGCTGAGCAAAGCCTCATCATCTCTCAGAACCTCCTAGTGAGGAGGGCGGTGGGTATCGTACCATTGGGGGCTGCCGATCTCTAGCAACAGATGCTAACTGTGATATGCAGAACAGTTTTGGGGGCAGGACTGGGCTTTGGGGAGCTGCCTTGGGCCCCCTGAGCCCTGACGGCCTTGCTGCCAAGTGGCACTGCATCAGTACGACCTGGGAGATTTTGTGAGCACGTGTTTGTACCTTTCAAGTTTTACTGTGCTCAAGAAAGAAAGAAATATCCCTATGTAATAATCATAGTTATTACTGCTATTGACCAAAGCATGTTTTGACTACAAATTTTTAAAATAATTATTTCTCATAAAAAAGTATATGTGCACCTTCTGAAATGATCCTACATGTGCTCTTACAAATTTATTAACATACTTAATGGCTGCTTCTTTGTGCAGTTATGTTTTCATAGTTCTAATTTAAGTTTAAGTGAAAAAGATACTTGCATTATCTATGGATTATTAAACCAGTATGAAAGTACATTTAACTTTGCTTCAAGGCACATCAGCTTATTGAATTCAAAACGGCTTTAAATTATCCCTAAACATTTCAGCAGACTGCAACTGATCTTGTTGCATGATATCTTCTAGTTTATGAGCAGCCCATTTCAGGGTGTAGTTAGAAAAACAACTTAGATGAAACCCATTAGATTTTTATTCCACCTTTCATCCTTAGTTTTTTTATACTTCTGTATAAGAAGTAAACTTCTTAGTTTTCTTATACAGCTTGTTTCTGTTCCATTGATTGATTTCGTTCTGAGGAGTCACTTTAATGGTGGCAGCGTGGGATAAAGTATCCATTGTTCAAGTAGAACCAGATTAATTTCAAATGCAGTTTTTCTAAATGCTGCTCTCAGGCTTCTCCTTGAATTGGAAAATAAAGCTTATGTCTTTTCCATCTGAATTATATATCCAACAATTTTTTTTTTAGTCTAGTTTTGGTGGTTGGGTACAGCTGACAGCTCATTATTGACAAGGCTAGATCCATCACTGTTACTCTAGCATGGACTCGGATGTTTCAGCTCGGCCTTCAGTATTGTAATGATGAGGTTAAAACTTTGCCAGCCTTAGCAAATTAGATTGTTTTTGTTGTGGGTATGTTTTTAACTGTAATATAGATTTGTCTGAGAGTGCTTCGATCAATTTGTAAATTTAAAAATAGTATTGCAGTGTCGTGCAGTTTTAAACATAAGCTTATCTCTCAGCATGTAACTTTTATGCAGCCCTAAAGCATTTTAAAAATTCAAATCTATGTCAAATATATCTTCTTGAGCTTGTCTTCCTCATTACACTTTTAAGAGTTTAATTTTTTAAAGAGTCAAAAGTGGGAACAGGCATGTGACAAGGACCTTACTTGCTCATTGGGAACTGCAGGAAAAGCCACGAGCAGAGACACAGAGTGAGGAGAGTACCAGACCCATGTGGGTAGGCAGATGCTCTGCACCCAAAGCTGAGAGCTGTGTAACCATGCGTGGCTGCAAGCCCTGGCTCACGACCCTGGAATAGCCTCACTGGACCTCAGTAACCTGTAGGAATGACTTCCGGGTGGGCAAACCGTGGGCACAATAGCTTGTGTTATTGCAGATGAACATGTGGCTACACATCCAAAAGTACAAGAGGGGCTATTAACTCTGCCCTCTTGGAAACTGCCTGGCATCCATTCATGTCTTGCTCTCCTCCTCCTGGCTCACCTCTTTTTCCTCTAGGTTTATAGATGGGTATTGCTAAAGAAATTGCAAATTTCTTCCAAATCTCAGCAGGGGGATTTCTAAAGGCTGTGCCAAAACTTGGCCAAGCGTGGACTAGCCTCATTCCTATTCCTATGCTAAATTTCAAGTTCCCTCTTGCAGAACATAGAGCATTAGAGCTTTCCAAAGCAAAGGCTACCAGGATTAGTTGTGTGTGGAAAAAATGGACCTCGTTTTTCATAGAGGTTAGTAAAAATTTTGGCCACCCAAATGAAAGTTCCAAGAAGGGGAGGGAAAAGACTGGTGCACATAGTTGATTAAGCAGCCAACGCTACTGAAACTGTTCTTCTAGAGTTGGGAATGGCAGCTCTGGTGTTTCCACTGGGGAGTGTATCAGTGTAGGAGAACTTTAGAAAATATTCAAAGCAAGAGTGAGGGCTGAGTGCTATTAGTAGGTACATGAATGCTATTAAGGCGGTAGGTAAAGAAATGGGCATGCCAATACTGAAAAAGGTGAAAGCCTGTGAATGGTTTATCTGGCTTTCTGTTTCCATGTTTGGCATGCGAGATCACTCCTCTTCTGAATAATGGTGTGAATTATTGCCATGTCCATACAAGCTTTTCAAATGTACCTGTCCTTCAAACGTCTATAGCTTGGCTTGGATGTCTTTTACAATATGTATTTGTGTATCACAGCCACTCTAGCTCCTAATGATTCTCACATTCAATTTGTTTTTATTTCCTTTTTTGAAGTATTTGCTGTATTTCACTGCTATGATGATGGCTGAAATGTTTGATTCAAAGGACTATTTAATAGTAGCATAGTCAAGCATTTGCTTGAACATTTGCAAGGTTCCTTTCCTTGAAGATACTATTATAGTATGGAATGTATCTAAAAGGAAGGAGATTGCTGTAGAAATACACGTTGCCTACTTAATTTCGATTTCAAAAGAGACACGTGCTGTAGCTATTAAATATGACTGCTGCAATTTCAGCAAATATCCTTTTCAGTTTCTGTTTTAAACCTAAGGCTCTGCCTACCGGCTTTCTGACTTCTCTGTTTCAAATCTGTCTGATTTTTCATTGCAGGCACATGTGAATCCCATCAGCGTCACGCCACCCATACAAGCCATAGATCAGGACCGAAACATCCAGCCTCCTTCTGATCGACCGGGCATCCTCTATTCCATCCTAGTTGGTTGGTGTCTGCTACTCTTGCTATCACTTGCAATCAGTCGCTTTATTATGACCAGCCAGAAAAAGATTGACTGGGAGAGTGGAAACCTAATAAAAATTCATATTGTGGTTAGTGGGATGTTTGAAATCATTGTTCTACCTATTTATGTTTAACTGCAATTTAGAAGCTCATTTCAGATGTCTGCATTATTTATTACTATTTATACAGATTAGATTCAGAATTGTCTGGTTTAGGGAATGGAACAACACAGCAAGCAAAAGGAGAGCAACTTGTCTGTGCTCATAGCTATGCTGCAATGCATTTTTCATTCACAGGTGCAAAGGCACAATAAAAGATGCTAAAGAAAGGCAATTAGAGGAGGTTTCATTCCAAAAGTCTTCTGGAACAAAGCAGCTTAAAGGGTCTAACTGCATCCACCTTTAATTTTGCTGCCTGTGAGCTTGCATGCATTCCCTTGTAATTTAATGTTTACTTGACTGTACTGTTTTCTGTCCAGAAAAGAATGCAGTTCTAGAGTTTAGGGCCACTTTGCTGGGGGATGTCTTGTATGCTGCTGTGTATGTCTTTTTCCTGCTGCTTTCCTGTGTTTGGAATTTCTTTCTGGTTGCTTATCTTATATGATTTGATAATGGAAAGGCCGAAGGCAGTGGTTTGCGGTTTCAGTCCTCCACCTGACCTGCTCTTCCCAAAGCAGAGACTGATGCCGTAGTAGTTTCTGTGCCTTGTGACTAGTGTGGGGATTGAAAGTTGTGTGTTTTGTGGAATCACATCTTTTTCATATTTACTGTGTTAAACTGTAGCTATGTTGATTTCTCACCCGTGGAGAGGTGGAAGTAAAGATTTTAATGAGCTGATTGCATAGTTTTTCTTGTCAAAAAACAAAAAAAAAGCTTTTGTATATTATTGTTCTGTTGTGAAAGGTGAAAAATTGTAGGTTAGATATGTCTGTCATTTTAAGAACCATCTTAAGAGGCTACTAATGAATCACTACCGTACCAAGTATCATTGTACTGAATGTGCAAGCCCTGAGCAGTGTGTGCAAGATATGAGCCTGAACACACTTGCTGCCAACAGACTGGTGTTGAGGCACTTCCTGGGCTCTACTCTTGAACTCGGCAAGGGCCATAGCTGTGGCAGATCAGCCTCAGCATGGCAGACTTCAGCATCCTTCAAGGAAAGAAATCAGGTTTTGTTTGCATAGTCATGAAGCAAGCTAGATTCTCTCAGGCTGTAATGGGATTCAAATCTGACAGACCAAGGTATGCATTGCTGTCAACTAGTCCTTTTCCAGCAAAACTGTTTTCTAAGGAAATTTGTAAATATTTGTAGAGTAAATATATTGGGTGTTTTCATGTTTGAAAATTGACTTGGTTTATTTATAAATTGACTTGGCTTATTTGTTTCATTTCTGCTACTGACAATTATGACCTAGTGCAACATTTAGTCCATGTTTTTTAAAGTTCTTTGCATAACTTGCAAAGTTCTTCAAGAATGAACTTATTAAAAATTGTGTTTCGCTAATCTGTGATATTTTTAATAATTGGATGACTGGTTTCACCTTGAAGAAATAATTCAGAAAGATGTATTAGAATAATTTGGCTTGGTTTGGGGGGTTTTATGGATTTCTCAATGGAAAGGCTATCTCTTTTCTTTTTTCTGTCATCCCTCCCCCCTAGTTTTCAAAAGGATTTCTTTTTAGGTTTTAAGTCTGTCTTCATCTTTGCCAGTATGCAGTCTTATTTATATTTTAGCCCTTGCCTCAGAAAATACTAGATAGTTTCACAGGAAATAGGCCTTGCAGATATTTCTTGTTATATGGATTTTTCCCTTGCTTTAGACCTAAGTGCAGTTTGTCTTTGTGTCTCCAGATATGTCTTTTTTAAACACCGGAAGGTCTGAACTGTGCCCATAGAATGAAAGAATAAGCTACTTACTGAATATGAGAACGATTTTGAATTTTATTTGATTTGACTGAGTTCTAATTTGGTGATTCTTTTATTCTACTTTCTTCCTCCCACTGCACACGGGTACAAGACAAGTCTTGACAGAAGATTTAGGTTGGTATGGATGTTATATATGAAATCCGCGCATCTTTTTAAGTGTCTTTAGGATCTACTGTAAAAACATGTTTCTTTTAATGAAGTCCAGCATCACTGTAGGCATCACTTACTTCTACTTCATGTGGCTTACTAACCTTATCCTTAAGTGCCCAGAAAGATCTTTGCCTGTCACGCTTTCAAGCTAACTATCCTTTCAAGTGTTCAGGTAAATGTCTCGGTGCTGCTTTCACTAAATCTAGTGATCTCTCCCTGAGATGAAAAGTTGAGCAGGGTACAAGTACAACCTCTCCAGTTCCAACAACAACAGGTTCCCCTGCAGCTCATTGAAAATGACTTAGATTCACTTGATGGTAAGAATAAATGCCTGTGGAAGCTCACATTCACGTGAGCATAGCAGTGCTGAAGACATAAGTAACTTGAAGATTCAGAGCTTGAGAAATTAAGAAATAGCCCAAGTGTGTTACTAGCCCATTATTTTCTCCTCTCCTTCTCATTCTGACCTCTGCAGTCCTCTCAAATGATATATCAAGATGTCTGAATGTACTTGTTCAGGTAGTTATGGACTGGTACTGATAAAACAATGGAAGATTAGATCTTAAATATTATTGAGCGTCTTCCTAAGATTAGAGAGCTAGTTGCAGCATGGTACTACTGGGATTGTTGTCTTCTATTTAAAGTATTGGCTAAATTACATAATGAAAGCACTACCTTCCAAAGTGCAGTAAAGTACTTCAGAGAAGAGGATTCAACTGAGGCCATACTGTAATATTTCATTTCTTATAAAATGCCTGCTATCTTTACATTTGGAAACATGATATTTGGAAATTTTTTTTCACGCACTAATTTTTCTAATACTTGACTTTCAGGAATGTTCATATGTTTGGGTCATTGCAAGAGATGCATATATAGTGTCTGGCATATGCAAGTGTGTAAGCAAGCCCCCTCCTTTTGCAAGTAGTGTGCATATGATAAAAAGGGGGTAAAAGCCAGCTCACTTTGTCATCTGCAGTCCCACCCCAATTTTTTTTTTTTTCATGCTACCTGCATCACAGCCCTGTGCTACTCTTGTATTTACTGCTCAGCCCTTTTTGGAGGTTTTTCTCTTAGCTATTTCTATTAGTAATTTTAGTGCTTGCTTTTCTCTGGGGCTGGTTCTTGGGAAAATTCAATTTTTGCTTTAAATCAGCTTTTGATTTTGGACCCCAGAACTGTCTCTGTGATTTCTGCTGCCAGTTTTGAACAATTAAGTGTTCTATTTGTTTGGTGTTTAAATGAAGAGCCAAAAAACACAACTTTTTTGAGGGTTTCTCTACTGTCCTGTGAGCTCCCTGACGCATTTGCCGGGCAGGCAGCATGCCCCACAAAAACCCTCCTCTGGCTGCAAGAAAAGCAAACCTAAGAGTGCTCTTCACCTTGTGGACTTTCCCGTCTGCTCTAAGATCATCAGGGAAGAGATCATGTTCCCTCCTGGGCTATCAGCTCACTGCTTCTGTTACCTGGGCCAAAAGAGTGTAATCAGAGGTTGGTGTGGATGGTACAATCTCAAGTCCATGTGCTAAAGTATGGAAAAGAAACCACGTGCCACTCTTCAGGGTGCTTACAGACCTGCTGTTGCATGCTGGCCTGCCACCGTTTGGTATCCTAGACTTCTCCAAACACACAGACCAGATGAATTTCTGAAGGCAGGAGACTCAGAGTTCATCCACACAGCTTTAGACCTCCCTGCTTTTCCTGAGCTACGTCTTCTTGCAGGTTGGACTCGTGAGAGAATGGCAGTGTAGGGGCGATGTGAACAGTTCTGTGGCCAGTAGTGCTTGTCTGTGATATGTCAATAACACATTTCAAAGACACAGTTACAGTTGCAGTAGGAAATTCCTCCTTTCTAGAAGCAGATCAGACAACAGTGTGGACTGAGGGTCGGTCTACTCTGTCAAAATACTATGTCAAAATACAAATATTTCTGTGTATGCAGAAGCAGATATCCCTGTTCCTGGAAAACTTTACTTTCAGATTTGAAGGTATTCTGGAGTTTGGACTCTTCTTGTGGTAGGCAGGAGCTGAGAAGCCATCAGCAGTTAAGATTCAGGCAGTCCAGCTCTATTATACTCTGTTCTTTCCTGATCATCCTCCTTGCTGTCTTTTCATCCTTTACCTGTTGTTTTGGGTTTTTTTTTTTGTTTGTTAGTTTTTCTTGTGTTCTTTCCTGGCATCCTTATACAATATTAGCTTCATCTTCCCTGCTGCAGATCACTTTGTGGCTCTTACAGCTGTCTCCATCCTCCCCTATGTATTTGTTCTCCTTCAGGGAACATTTTGTTTTTTACTTTTGCATTTAGTCCTTGATTTCTTGATTTTTCTTAGCTTCTGCATCAACCCTTGTGATGTGCGGCCTCATAAGACTACAGCAATCTGTTATCTGCCAAAAGCTTGGAGCTCCTGCTGGATTCTTAGTGCTTTTAAAACATTAAAACAGTTAATTAGGAGTTGAAAATAAAAGGGGGGGAGGGAGATAGAAACTCTGCATTTATGTTGGTGGTGTAATAGAAAAAAAAAATCCATAGTGGTTTTTCCTGTTACTACTCTCTGGGTGTATGGCATACATGTATACAGAGATATTTGCAGAATATGTACAGTGTATGTGTGTATATATATACACATAATATATATGCACAGTATATTCACAGTATAGCAAATGGTTGTCACATGATGAGTTGCAGATTAAAGCATTGTATGTGAGTTTGGACAGCAATCTATCTCCTGGGATAGATACTGACTTTCTAATAGCAGTTTCTAATCATTCCACTTGAAAGGTGAACAAATAATAGTATAATTTATCAGAAAAGTGGTCTTTTTTGTGTTGATTCTTATGCCCTTTTATACTGTATTGGCACGGCAATATTTGTCCTGCTCTCACGGTTGCTTTAAGACACCACAACTCATGGGCTTGAGGGACTTTGGCATTTATACCATCAGCCAGGAGTGCTTTCTGCCTCTCAGCTGCTACACAGGACTATTCCTAGACCTGAAATGACTTGAGATTTTAGACTTGTAATCAGTATTTTGGTTTCTTCGGATACTTTTAGTAATACTAATAAGCTGTGAGAAGCCAGAGTTCGTACTGTTTCTAAACGCTTTGGCTTTCTGAGCCCTGCTCTGTTCAGATCTGTGCTCTTGCATCTTCCCAGGTGACAGTCAGACTGGCCCAGAAAAAGTCAGACAATTGAAGCAAAACTAACTGGGATGAGACACAGAGGCTAGAAAAGGCGGATGTAGTTTTCTGCCACGCAAATGGGGAGAACATTCTTTTGTCTTTCAGAAAGAAAAATGGTATAGCCTCTATTCTGTGATAGGCAAGAGACTGTTGCTGAACAGTATCCCATATGCTTATTTCTTCATCCTACCCTGGCAATTAATGCTCCACTATGGCTACCTTTTTTGTACTTTCCTTGAGAATCATGCGGCTTGAAATCACTGTAGCTTAATTCTTGCCTCCTCCTGTGCCAGGCTGTGCTGCTAGAGCCTTTTGGCTTAGGCACAGTACCGTGGGAAAGCTTTTGGGCTGCAGCTGCCTCACTGGCCAGCCTAGGGGCCAGGCACAGCAAGATCCCTGCTGTCTCCACCCTTTGCACAGCCCTTGCTGAATCTCCGTGAGTTCACAGATCTGTTCAGGATCTGACTGCTTCTGTTTTAACGGGGTTGGAGAGTATCCTGGAAACTCACAGCCATGAAGATACTATTTACTGCTGACAATAAATGGAAGCTGTTAGACGCAGATGAGGTTTCATCTGGTTCTTCCTCTTTGATGAAGAACTTACTTTCTTAGAAGGATTTCTAAAATAATGTATCTATTGTTAAAACTTCTGTATATGTTATTAATAATGCATTAAAGAGCTTGCTCATAGGTGCAACAGAGTACTACAAGAACTAAGGTATTTAAAATGTGCATTTTAAATTGCAAATGTAAGGGCATGATCTGCGAGCAGTAACACGACTATCATGAACTTAGTGGTAACATCTTTGTCACACGACCTCATTGCGTATATTCGTTTAAATGTGTGCACTCAAAAAACGGTTCATAGTGTTCTGTGCTTTGTGACTAATGATACTTCAGGAGAAACATACTTCAAAGCTGGAGAGAGAAAATCTCAGTGTCTTTAGCAAGCTGGGTTTCAGGAATGTGGGTGGATACAAGTGCAAGACGATTTGTGGTGAAAGCTCATTTCTCCATATGTCATCTTATCTGGTTAGATTTATACATATCTTCTGGAAGCCAAGAAGCAGAATTTCCACCAGCTGCAGGTGTGTTTGGGCTCCTGTTGTTACCAAGTACTTAGGGATTCACAGTTGAGAAGAATCTTCATGGTTAGGAAGAATAAGGAAGTAATAATAGCAATAATAATAGCACTAAATACATAAATGTTAGTAGTATCCTTAAGCTCCATGTACGCATGATGCAATATTTTATCCTTATAATAACAGGATTCATTTTGCTCCTTTGATGACTACTGAGTAAAACAAATGTATTGTTTAACTAAATCTTTCATGAACAGCATTTATTCAAACCTCAATGTCTTTTTTTACAGGTACTCCTGAGGATTATCCACAGTATTTCCATATGAATCTCACAACAGCTGTACTCACACTCCTAAAGCCAATAAATAGGGATTTACACCAGAAGTTTGACTTGGTTATTAAGGTAATTTTGGCTAGATTCTTATTTCCATATGCTTTTGAAAACTGCTCAGTAACAAAAAGCTCTAGAGAAAATGTGAGGTGGACTTGCTTGTCTTTCCTGCATTGTTCTTTTTTATTTTTTAGCCCGTCAGGCATCATTTAACACAATCATGGGGAAGAAGGGAGTGAAGCATTTTTGAAAAGGGAATGAATCATGGTAGAGTTTTAACATTTCTTATTAGACTGGTATTGTATGAACAAACCAAGTACTACTTGTACATGTGCTTTTTACGAACTCAGTTGTCCTGAGAAAGCATTTGTTTTATATTTCATGTTTTCTCCAGTTTACAACGTATGCTGAAGAATCATATAGATACAAATAATTGTCTGAGTACTGAATATTGGGAGCAAGGAGAACAAAAAATCATCTCCACATCTTGTAGCAATTTTTGCGTGGTTTTGTTTTGTTTTTGGGTTGTTGTTGTTGTTTAGTTGGATTTTTACCTTTTTTTGGTTTTTTTTTTGTTTTTTGTTCAGGGATGATGAAAAATAAAAAGTAGCTCACCCTCAGAGCTCTGCTACTGAATAAAAAGAAAGTTTCTGAAACACAACTAGTACTGATCTCATTCAGCTCCTATTGCTGTGAAAAGACATAAACCATTACTGTGGGTCTTTTCAAATCCCACTATCGATGAGGAGTGTTGGCATCCCTCCTCATTTGTATGTACTGCTTTGTCCTTAATTTTACAGTCTGACTCGTTAACAGTCTGCAGTTGTTCTTAACTGAGTCAAGTGATCAAAGCACGTATTAGTTAATTGTGAAGAGTGTGTCTTTACAGAAAATGTCAAAATGTATCTTCATCGGGTTACATAGTCCCAGTTTTACAAGTATAAAATATTTTCAGTTTTTGCTGCTTTTTTGCCACTTTGAGGATTAAGAGCAAAAGAATAGGTGGTGATGATATCAATATTTAATTGCTAAACTTGTTAAAAACAGTAAGCAATTATTTTTACTTAGAGCGAAATTGTACAAAGCTGTAAGCTTTGCTGCAGGTGAAATTTGCGTGATTGGGCTGCAAAAGTCAGTACAGTAAAGACAGTCTCTAATGAGAAAAGAGCACAATTACATTTGGTTCTTCTGGACAGTCTGGAGTTGTCCCTAAAGCTGTTGTCTAATGACACAGAAAATTGTATAGGTTTTGCTGTATTTACTGGTAAGCAGAGGAGCAAACAAAAGAGAAAGGAATCGCAGTAGCCTATTTTAAAGTAGTAGATCACTCATATATTTATCAGTGCGTTCCATGGAGAAGAGTGGGCTTTCCAAACCGCAGCATGTTTTTACACAGGGATGTCACAAAGCTCTTGCTGTTTGTTAGTAATGTTTAATCTAGTTCTAAATGCAAGGGTTTCACTCTTATGATAAGAATTATTTATTTGCATCTCATACGCCCCCTAATTTTTTGAGGGGTGTTAATGATGGCACTGGCAACAGGCAGTCCCTTTGGCAAGAGCAGCTCCTTCTATACCATCCTATAAACCTCTGTGAAATCATGTGCCATAGTTTTGCTAGCTCTCAGCCTCAATGCTTTTGGCCTGTCATGCAGTCAGACCAAAACGCTTGCTATCGTTCCTCAGGGAAAATCTGAGTAGGACTTAGTTCTCTGTTTTCCTTCAGAGCAAAAGCAAAGCTCAGTCTTTCAAGCATTTGTGAGTGGGGGGAGCAATGACAGACATTTCTGCTCTCAAAATAAGAAGGGATGAAGGAACATACACAAAAATGATGTGACAGAGCAATCTGGGTCCCCAGCTGTGCCTGTGCCTGGCCATGCAACAGCTGACTGTGGGTAGTACCTGTGTAACTTGTAGGAATTCTTCTTTTTTTTAATAGTAACTCTGAGCATTTATTAGGCACAGGAGAGTTAGGGACAGATTTGCAGGCTCCCTTAGTGCATCTCAGACAGAGCAGCAGTTTCTCTGGGAAGATGGTTATAAGTTTGTTAATATACAGGTCCGTTCTGTATCTTCTGAGGAACGTAACTGATGACAGTATGGCAGAAGATGAAATAAAATTGCAGTTCATAGGAATTTTAATAACTCAACACCTTTTTAAATACTTATGATAATTCCTACCTCAGTTGATTGCGTGCCCATCAAAGTACAGAGCTTGTATATGCTTAGAGTGAAATAATTTGTGATTAGATTCTTTTCTAATAATCTAGTTTTGAGCTTACTTCCTGTTGTGGAGTTCTGCTGTCACTGGGACAGATGAAGAAACTTAGGTGCTTTAATATCTAAATAAACATGTTAAGAAGTTATGGGTTAAAGTCCTGTAGTGCTTTATTTGGTGTCACCATTGATGTTGTCAAAATTCAGCAGCCATATACAATATTACAATACACCAATTAAAAAAAACAATTACATTGATCCATTACCGCATTCTGTGTGCCTAAATAGCAAGCTCTGTTGTTAATGGAAATGTTTATAGGCATTATTAGCTTCATATTGCTGTGTTATTTGTGCAGTCAAGGGGAAAATAAGGAAAATTATCAGTCTGTAAGAATGATAATATGCCACCTGCTAGAATAATAAAAGTTTAATGCTGTGTTGTTCAGGGGCCTTTTGAACTGCTATAGTGTCTCAGGCTTGTACAAAATCAAATCTTCAGATTCTTGTTTTGCACGTTCTCAAGTTTGCATTTGTCACAGTGTTGAAGCTGTCGAATCTGATTCTATTTTATCTGGTGGGGTGCAATATTTTGCAGGACTCGCTAAACTTAATCTTTAAAATATTCCCTCTGATATCAGGAGATCGATTTTTTTTTTCCTGCCAAAATATTATGGGAAACAATGAAATGAAAAAGGTAGTTAAGTCATTACATGAGTATCAGAATGCATGAAGTAAGGTAGACAGGAAATTGGTGCACTCATCTGTGATATAAAAACTGCATGGCTGCTTAATGTTGAACTCTCAAATAAGTAGACAATGGAAAAAGCTAAACTTCTTAAGAAGAAATGCTGGTTTTCAGCTCCCCTGCTATCTTCAGAAGATATTGAATGATAAGCAAGGAGGCAAACTTGTTTGCCCTCCTAGGAAAGCTCATGTCACTTCCATTCCCTGCAAAGCAAGAAGGCCTTTTACAAAAGAACATGGGGTTTTTTTTTGTGTCCCATTGAAATTTCCATGTGGCAGCTGCAAGGCAGTCACAAAAAGCATGTGGATTTAGAGCCTTTAAACTGAAAGGGCTTTCCAGTGTTAATAATACTGTAACTAAAAATATAGTGTCTATGAGACCCAAAATGTGTAAGGTTGTGAACATAATGAACGGTAAATGTTCTTTCCCTTTACTTGCAGTTGCTTCTGTTATAAAAGATTGTTCATGAAATGCAAAAACACAGCCAATAATACTAATTCATTTTTTGAAACCAATTGCTTCTTTTGGTTGAAGTTTTAGTTATATGCATACGTGTGTAGTTTTGAAGATTCATGTTGGTAAGGCAGGGACTTACATGTCTCTTTGGAGAGCAGACAATTTGGAGAGAAAACAGTCTCTTCCGGAGCAGACAGTCTTGCTTTACAGGAGGTACTTGCTAGAGAAATCAAACCAAAGCTACAGTGAGTGGGAGCATGCTTTCAGCAACCTCAAAAGCAAAAAAATAATTACATCTTTGATCTGCAGCCTTGCTGAAACTTCTGCTGAGATTCTCAATAAAATAATAAACCTATTAAAACTCTCATTTCCTTAGCATTGTCACTAAAGTATCTATCTTTCCCCTGAAGGGCAATGATTTGTAACAGGAAAGCATGTAATCTGTTTAGCCCTCAGCAGAGTTAACTTCACCTCTGATACCTCTTTGCTTGCAGAAGGGGATATAGCTGCTTGAAGAAAATGGCAACAGCTTTGATCACCTTTCTGGAAAAAACATGACCACTGCACTGTAGATATGAGACTATTTTCTTGTTACTAGCTCTAAAAAGTGTCAGTGAGTTGTTTGGGGTTTTTTTGGTTGGTTGGTTGATTTTGGGGTTTTTTTAGTGTGTATTTCATGAAACAAATAGGAAAATTAATCAAATCAGTGCACTTTGTTCCTTTCCGATTTAAACATCGGTTATTTGTCAATCAGACAAAATCTAACCTGACAGTTCTGTTAAAATCAATTTGCAAAGTGGGTAGACTACTGAAGGCTAGATGTGCTTACACAGTCAATGAAATACTAATGAAAGAAAATGCTACACTATGGAGGAATTTACCATGCCTGTAAGAGACCAGATTTTGATAAAATCATTTGTGCTGAGTGGTAATTTAGTCGTAGAGACTGGTGTGGCTTTTGTTGTAGGTGGAGGATGAGGACTTACACTACCACAAAGGCTGTCAGTCCAGTCCAAAGAATGCGTATCCCAAAATGGAGATTTGGGGGAGAAATTGTCACTAGCAAATCATAAAGAGTTTTTACTTTATGAAATAGTTTAAAACTTTGTGACTTCTTGGATTATTTCAGTGTCTTGTAAAGCAAAAAGTGATCCTTCTCTAAATGAATAAATAGCAATGTTATTTACTATGATTACAGAATCAGTCTTCAAAACTGAAAATACTTTGAAGATTATAACATGAGGTGGAAAAAGAGAGGAATGTTTTGTTAATCTCATGTGGACACCTGTGTATTGGAGAAATTAAATTTGTGAATTTGTAATGTAGTTTTAAAGTAGGTTTTCGTACAACCTCTGGTTAATTCTTAAACCACTGTCTGTTGTGTTTGATTGTATTTGTGCCATTGGGAAACTGGGGAAGGATTTATCTGAATTTTACATCTCAATAAAAACTCCAATTTGATTTAAAAAAAGAAAGGGGTGGGAGGCCAGGGGTAAGTTTCCCAGCTTCAAATAACAATTGTAGCCTGACTTTTTAATAAGACTTTTCCTTGGATCTGAGAATTTTCTGGTTGTTAGGGAATAGGCTCTTACAAAAAGAGTTGCTTTGTGTCACAGTTGCTTGGTTTTTTGGTGCCTTCACAGCGCTGTTGGTAACAGAAGTGTACTTCAGCACTGTGCTTCAGCTGTGCAGAAGATTTTGAAGAATTTCCTTACAGAGTATTTTCCATATCTTCTGCACCTATCTCAAAAATCTGTTATCCCCAGATGGTGTTTCAGTCAGATCGGCGTTAACCTTGTGACAGATAATACCATAGAAACAATTCTGTAGTGAGATTTCTCTTCCTTGTTGCTTAGGTCGTAACAGAGGGTCAACGCTGTGTGTCAGAGTTGAACAGACTGTTTGAAATTCCAGTGTTACAAGAAAATTGGTTTGCGGTCCCATTCTGCAAGAAGTGGTGTTGAACTTTCCAGCAGCAATACCTACTCTGTTTACTTTCCAGGCTGGAATCTTTGAATGGAGTGTGATTTCCAATTTTTAGAAGGCTTCCCCCTGCCAAATTGGCTTTGGCATTTATATAGGCTGAGACTAGGCACAGGAGGTTTTAATAAAAGTGTTGTACTTGCTTTGAGTATGCATATAGAGCTTGAGCCTGAATGTAAGCCAGCCTGAATATAAGCCAGACCAAATTCCATGTAATGGAGAAATATTGTGTGTGAAGCTTTGCTACAAATGTAAAGTAGCATCCACTAGTGCATGCATTTGATTATGTGAATACTGTTGTGGTACTGGCATGGCACGAATTTGTCTGCCTGTTTTCCTGCTCATCCCAAGAAACCACCTGGGAGCTGGAAAGGCCACTTTTCCTATCAGGTGGAGGTACTTTGGATCACAGAGATGCTTCCAGTACATGTATTGGCTGTTCCAGTATAGTTAAGCCCTTTGCAATGTGCATGATTTTCCCTGATACAGATATCAGCAGAAATGACAGAAAGTAATGCTCTCCTACTACTCGCAGTGAGGGTTAATTATTTTCTCTTTTCCTGGTGCGAACTTCATTGATGTCTCCTGGCCATTACTCTCAAGGCTGTTCAAAGCTTACTGCATTACAGAAAAATAGCTTCAACAGCAGTCTCAGAACCAAACTGTGGACAAATGTGCACTTTGAAGGCAGAAAGTAAAGTGTATATGTACCATGTTTTGTATGGTATATTCATTGAACAAAGACTCTTTTCTGTTCAGAGTGGAAGTACAGGGAGACTCAGTGAGGATGCTTTGCCAGCCACTGGCAAGTGTAGAGGGTGAGGCTAAATGATCAGTTTTCAAAAACAGGTAGGTAATGAAGCAGAGCACTTGCCTGAGGCCCCTTGCTTTTTAAAAAACTTGGAATGATTTCAAAGGTTGAAATACTGAAATAGAAAAGCTTATTATGATTCTGAGCTATTCCAGAATCATAAAGTTGCTGAAACTGACAGGCATATCTGGAGGTTATCCAGTCCCACCCCTTCACTCAGGTTGGGGATGGGGGTGGGTGTTGAGTATCTCCAAGGCTGGAGACTCCACAGGCTCTCTGGGCAACCAGTCCAGTGTTTCACTATTCTCAGATTAAAAGAGTTTCTTCTTGTTTAAATGAAGCAACTTGTATTTCAGTTGTTTTTGCCCAGAACTGGTCCCAGCGCTCCAGATGTGTCTCATCAGTTCTAAGTAGCACTCAGCCTGCTGGCAGTGCTTTTCCTAATGCAGCACACATTTGCTGCAAGGGCATTTTGTTCAATTTATCCACCAGAACCCCCATGTCCTGCTCTGCAAAGCTGCTTTCAAGCTAGTTGGCCCCTAACATGTACTCGTGCCTGGGGTTATCTCTCCCCAGGTGCCGGACTTGGCATTTTACTTTCTTTTGCACTGCATGAGACACCCATCTGCCCATTTTGGCAGCCTGTCAGGGTCCCTCCAAGTGGCGGCACACCCATCTGGGCAAATCAGCCACTTCTCCTGGTTTTGTATCACCTGCAAACTTGCTAAGGGTGCACTTGGTTTCATCAACTGGGTCATTAATAAAGATGTCAAACAGTGGTGCACCACTATCTACCTCTGGTTGTATGTCTATTAACTGCCTTCCAGCTGGACTTTGTGCTGTGGGATCAGAATGCTGTGAATCCAGCAATTCAGTCAGTTTTCAGTACACCTCATTATCCATCTGTCTAGGCAATACTTCACAAGTTGGCTATGAGATCGTATGGAGACAGTGTCAAGAGCGTTACTAATGTCAAGATAAATAATATCCTCTGCTTTCCCCACACCCACCAAGCCATTCATCTTATTGTAGAGGCTAATCAGGATGGTCGAGCATGAATTGCCCTGCATAAACCCACAATGATGACTCCCAACCCTGTCAGTTGTATGTTTGGAAATAGTTTCCAGAATTATTTGCTCCACCACGACCTTCCCTAGCATTGATTTGAGGCTGATTGGTCTGTACTTCCCTGGATCTTCCTTGTTACCCTTCTTGAAGATGAAAGTGATGTTTGTTTTCTTCCAGACCTCAGGAACCTCTCTCAACTGCCACGAACTTTGCAAATGTAGCAGAGAGGGGTCTTGCAATAACACTGGCCAGCTCCCATGTGGTGTGTGAGTGCATTCCATCAGGTCCCCTGGATTCATGTGTGTCCAGTGTCTTTAAATATCTCCTTAACATGATCATCCTCTGTCTTCCTTGATCCAGACTGTTCTGTGGGTCTCAGAGACAGAGATTACAGAAGACAGATATTACCTGTAGATACTGAGAAGATAACATTGAGTATTGGAGCCTTTTCCATGTCCCCTGTTGTCCTGTCCCACTCAGCAGCAGGCCTACATTTTCCCTGTTTTTTTGCTACTGAAGGACCTGTAGAAGCCTTTCTTGTTGCCGTAGAGTTCCAGGCAGGCTCTGACTTTTCTAAACTTACACGTTAACCCTAACCTGCATGCTCAGACAGGTGTCAGGTGAGGAAGGAAGAAGATATGATAGACACCCATAAAATCTAGTGTCACAATTCTGATAGTGAAGAGGAGTTAATAGTTCAGTGTCTCCTGGCATGCCAGAGCTAAGGGTTAGCAAATGAAACAAGCAGGTGGCAAGTACAAAACAGACAAAATAATGTTGTTCTTCATCTAATATAGTTTGTCTGCTTTGACAGAGAGCAATATGAGGCCGAAAGTTGACATGGGCTCAAGGGGAGGCAGGGCTGGCTCATGGAAGAAAAATCTATTGATGTAAAGAGAAATCCAGGGAAATCTGAGAGGCTTACATTCATCTTTATGCTTCTGTCTGTGGCTGCAGCTGCAACGATGATTTTGTACTGGATGGATTATTGGTCTGATCTAGTACAGTTCTTCTTATAGTGTTTTTATTATTATGAGTTTCAGAAAAACACAGTGCTAGTAGGCAATGAGAAGACGTGCATCAATTGATGCTCACTAGACTGGCAATTCCTGGACCATTGTTACAAAAATTGTCCAAAGTCCATGTTTTCTGAGGCTTAAAAAGTCCTGAATTATCTGACTTTTTTCACCATTTCAGAAGCTTCATATTTGCATTGTTTGGTAGGTGTTTGTAACAATGTCAGCCTCCAACATTTCTCATCCTATTTGGATCTCTTGGCTTCATGCATTTATTGACCTTTATTTGTTATCTTTTTTCAGGGTAGCTCGAATTTTCCCCTCCTCCGGTGTATCACAAAGAATATATTTTCCTGCGTTTAAGAGGATTTGTGCTTATTCTTCTTTGCTTTTTTAAATTTTGAAATGTTGGTAAATAGGGATATCAGCACAGAGTAATACCCTGTTTATTTGGTTTAATCACAAGACTTACTTGTTTGAAGTATGTCTGGGCTGCAGCTGTTGAGAACTTTGAGAAAACTTCAGAGTGAGTGCTATTGAATAGGTCTCTAGAAAGTAACCTATATGTTAAAAAGCTTATCTTCCTGAATATTGGTGTTTTCTCTCCAGTTCCTCTGAGTGCACAGTGGGAAATAAAATATAGCCCACGTGGCAAGTGTGGTTTTCCAAAATTACATCACCTTTGTTCTGGAAGTGTGTCTCTTGAAATGCAACTGAAGATAGTCTCCTCTGATATTCTTGCACAAGAGAGGAGATGTATTAGCTATAATGGGAAACAGAGTATTGCTCTTGCTCAAAGTAGAACACGAACTGAACAAATGAGAGTGTTTTTGTAATCATGATGATAGATTAGAAAAAGAATGGAAGAAATGTATTTTCATTAAATAGTTGTTCACTTCCTGACAAAGATGAAATATTCAAAATAATTAGTTTGGTTGAACTGCTGTGTATCTCTTGTAGGTATTAAGTACAATAACTGCTTTTTAAATTCGCTTTTCAAATGCTCATCCCCTGAGTGAACTCAGTATTCAATTACTTCTCTTGGTTTGTCACTGTCGCAGAAGCGTACCTAGTCCAAACAGTCTTGAAATTTCTGTTTTCTGAGGCAGTCTTTTTGTCTGCCTTGTGTGTAATACAGTGATACGAGTTGATGTAGAATTGTAAATCTGAGTGCAGAGATAGGTCTTGTGTTGGTGATTGAGGAGAGGAAGAACAAAGTGTTCAGGAAAACCAAACCCCTTCCTATACGCCAATAAAATGTTTCTTTATATCAGTCTTTTTACAAGTGTATTGCATGCATATTAAAAACAGCAAGCTTTTCCTGTGTTTAGCAGCATCTCAGCATTGTAAAAGTTTTTCTGTGCCTTTAGAGCATTGTCACAGATATACATTAGAAAGACAAGAGATTGTGAGTTAAGATTGACCCTAAATTTTGTGTCAACAGTCACAGAGCAACAAAAATATTAAAATCTGTATATACTAGGTTCTGTAATGTCTTTTATTTACAGAAATAGCTGTATTTCTTTTTTGCAGTTCACAGACATCTTTTCATTTAAAATTTAAACATCCACCGCTTAAAACCTGGCATAATGACTTCACAGAATCACAGAATCACAGAATGGTAGGGGTTGGAAGGGACCTCTGTGGGTCATGTAGTCCAGTCCTCCTGCCGAAGCAGGGTCAACTACAGTAAGCTGTGGAGGAACTTGTCCAGGCAGGTCTTGAATATCTCCAGAGAAGGAGACTCCACAACCTCCCTGGGCAGCCTGTTCCAGTGCTCCATCACCCTCAGAGGAAAGAAATTCTTCCTCACGTTCAGACGGAACTTCTTATGCTTCATTTTGTGCCCATTGCCCCTTGTCCTGTCGCTGGGCACTACTGAAAAGAGCTTAGCCCCATCCTCCTGACACCCACCATTCAGATATTTGTATGTATGTATTAGGTCTCCTCGCAGCCTTCTCTTCTTCAGGCTGAACAAGCCCAGCTCCCTCAGCCTTTCCTCGTAGGAGAGATGTTCCAGTCCCTTCATCATCCTCGTAGTCCTCCGCTGGACTCTCTCCAGTAGCTCTTCATCTTTCTTGAAGTGGGGAGCCCAGAACTGGACACAGTACTCCAGAT
>Ga0065711_1029643_pt1 | contig 35383 bp, 27 predicted proteins | sample Hoacrofraction12_FD_59098 | JGI IMG/M metagenome (GOLD analysis project Ga0065711, IMG submission 59098) | Hoatzin crop microbial communities from Cojedes, Venezuela - Epithelial fraction 12 v2 (version 2) | ecosystem: Host-associated > Birds > Digestive system > Esophagus > Crop | place... | reverse complement strand
AACCCCAGGCCCAGAGGCAATGATATGAGAATATTAGAACAGCCCTAGACCCCACAGGGGATTATAACAAGGGAGCATAGTCCTTTTTTAACTCCTCTGATTAGTAGCTGCTCTGCATGCATCAGGTCTCCTTCTCGGATAACCTCCTTTGCGGGAAGCTGGAGCTCGCTCTTCAGCCCCAGTCTGCCTCCCAGGGTCATGCATGCAAAGCACCATGAGAATAAGCTGGATAAAAGGGCTGGATGAGTGATTGTGTGCTACAAGGGACCACAGAGTGTGAACTGTCATTCTTGATTCTAAAAATACCTCTGTTATATGTAATCTTGCCTGTGGTACTCGTAAGGCCAATATGTATGTATGCTGAACCCATTTCATGAAAAACAAATGGTTGGCTTTCCAACAAATGTTTTTTCCAGAACACATTGTTTCCTACTGCTTTGTGAGTAGAAAGATGCAATAACTTCACAGTCAAGTAAAATTTTACTTCTGATGAAGGCACAGCATATCATGATCTTAAAATGTTGGAGAGCAGATAGAGGTATTTCTGCCTCTCATGTTTTCTATAGAAGACATAATATTTAACATTGTCTCTCTTCAAGATCATCAGCTAGTACCTCCTGAACTTTCCTTACACAGCATTACAGCACATATTTTCAAGGCCAATCAACCTCTGAAAATGTAGGTGATGCCAGAATTATGGATGTTTGTACCGCAGCTGAGAGAAATTTCCACCTCTGCTTTCTCAGTTTGGCAGGAGAAGTATTTCCAAATTTGCTCCGTGCAATGAAAGCTGCCTCATCTCTTTTTCAGTCTTCTGAAACCAATGTCTGTCAAAGACTACAAAGCATGTTCTGGGGGGTGAGATTTGGTGATGATATGGGCCTGTTGTTTTGAGGTTATTCTCCATTTATGCAACTGTTATTCTTGCTCTGTTGGTCAGTATTTCTCTGCTACCCAGCATTTCACAAATGCTGTGACCAACAGCAATGGTGAGAGAAGGCCATTTTGTCATTCATGAGCCCAGTCTCATGTGCAGCTAGTCACATCCTGGGAGGTCTTTTAACCTATAGATCATCTGATTTATGTTAGATTGAATGAATATGGATTTACTGCATGTCAGTAGTGATAAAGGCAGCTAAAGTCCCGGGCTGTTTGAAATTGCACCTTACTTCTACTATGGATGGAATGTTTAATGAAATTGTTTAGTAGATGAAGCTTGAGATATCCCTTTAGATAAAATCAATGGCTTTACCTAATAGTGTTCTTCTGAGATGGGAAGAAGTCTGTAGAAAGGCATCATGTTTAATTTCATCATTTTCATATACTAAAGGCTTTCATGAGTTATTAGGTGAAGGTATTTGAGTGCAAAATACGTACATAACAGATGAATGTTTCAGTCAAGTACGTTATTTAGCTTTTGAGAGGGCACTGTTACCTATGATCCTAACCAGAATGATGGATGCACTCAAAAGGGTTAAGCTGAAGCCACTGTTACATGAATCACCTACCAAAATCAAATTGTGCTGGAAACAGGGGAAATGTGTAGAGTGTGAGAATTACTGCATGCTTGAGAACATGAAAATAATCTTACAAGCAACCTTTTCTGTAGGACTGTAAAAGCCATTTCCGTATTAGAGAGAAAATATAACTTCCTTTGCACAGCTGGGAAAACATGACAGAGTACTTGGGCATTTTTTGAAAGCTACAAAATCCACTATATGGATTTAGCAAATGTAAAATTTCTGCCATTATTTTTGCAGTAAATCTGGTAAATCATTGTGTCAGTCTAGCACTGCCTGCATCTGCATCTCCTATTGGTGATGAGATGTTGACTAGTGGCAACAGAATAAATGTGAGCTGTACAGGAGGGCAGTATGAATGTGCTCACAGCTGAGCTCAGCATATGTAACTGTGGCACTGTATGCAAACCCTGTCTGCATGGTGATGGATGCAGGTTATTAAAGCAAGCCATTAGTAGTGGCTGCCATCTTTGATTAATAGCAGACTGATGGGAGTGTATGTGAAGATATGTACTTTGGCAGAGGCTGTATATAGATACTGTGGCTTTGACAGTCTGAAATCTATTAATGCATTGATAGATTAAGTTTATCTGCGGAGCAGGAGGAGGACTGTATCAGGACCACCCTTATAGGAGAAGCAGCACCAGAGTGTATATGAAGAAGCTGTGATTCAGTTTCCATTATTTTCCAATGCTTTTAATATGCTCTTATATTTCAATGAAAATAAAACATTTATAGGTTTGTATATTCCTTTCAGCATAATCCTTCCCTTTTCTTCCCCTGCCTTTGCAGCGTCTGACTTTTTTGCAATAGTAGACAATTTTGTTGTGGGCAATGGAAGGCAAAGTAGATGGACCCACTTCTGCTTGAATATGCCAGAAGTCATATGTATAGAACCAGATTTTATCTAGGATAGAAGACATCAGAAGAATACTTTACCTGCCTCACCTGATCATATTGCTTTATTGGAGAGAACTGAGCTTTTTCTCCAGTGTTCCCCTCTAGCTTTTTTAGGATTATACTATCTACATGCTGATACAGTTCTGTGAAAATTATTCTCCTTTCTGCCAACTCCTTTTCTAGAGGACCATAAGTTGTGGTTCAGTTTTTGAGACACTTAAGCTTTGCACTTATATCTGTGTTGCATTTGAAGGGTACAAGGTTATTCTCTCCTCGTTTAAAGTGCTTTCCCCTCTGATCAAATCACTGAGTGGGGTAAAAGTTCGTCTTGTATGAAAACTAATAGATGATGACAAGCACCATATTTACAGTGGTTTGATTCTTGCATGACATCACTCCAGGACAACTTAAAAATTTATCCTAATGTAGATGTATTTTGACAGTAGATGTGGCAGGTCAGACCCAAGGAGCAGGTGGCACACCTGGAGCGCTGCCTTTTTGTTGCATTTCCACCATCTAAAAGCAGAACATCTCCGCCGCCTCTTTCCACAGACTTTTGCCTCTCCAGTGCTTGTAGGGTGGATGAGTTTCTTCTATCTCCCTCACATTTTCCTTGGAATGACTGATTTTTGTAGTATTCTACCATTAAATTATTCATGTTTGCTCACAGTTTAACATGATCATAATATATGGAGGGCCAAAATATAGACTGAATAGAGCTGGCAAAAGACAGAAATGGGTGGGGTGCATCAGTTCTGTAAGTCTTAGAATCAGCTAACATGAAGTAGCGATGCTTTACTAGTTTTATTTTGAGTGAAAAGTAGAATATTGTTGCAGAGATTTCCTGTTGATGTTTAATGAAAAAGATGCAGTTTTCGCCCCACACTTTGTGGCTTTGAGGTTTAACCAGAGAAGAAGAAAAAAGTGTTTCTGTTGCCTCTGAGTGATCCAAACAAAAATAGGATTTCTGTAATCGCAGGCAAAAAAGCTGTACTTAATCCACCTAGGAATTAGAGCCTATATCAGGATTCATAAGGTCTTACATGATTTCTCCTTTTATAATTTGGTTACGTGTTTTTTTTCTGTGAAAAATAGTTTGAATTTACAACTCATTAAAAAGTTACATGATATTAGAATAATTTTTTTAAAGAACGCTGTAGAACAGATTGATTCTTGCTGTTTTTTCACTAGAGTGAGTGGAATTATGCCATGAATAAACTGAGGCCAAAACTTTCTTTTAACTCATTGGGATGTTAAAGGTAAAGAGCCTTTAAACTATCAAACAAAAAAATGAAGTGTGCAACATTGACAATAAAATTTCCTTGGGGAGTGGGGGGGGAAAAGTAAGAGAAAAGCAGTATGCTTTCCTGGCCCTCTTTCTCTCTGAAAAATAATCCACAGAAATAACCCCTCTCCCCCCCAAGAAAAACAAGTATCTGCAAACTAAAAGGTATGTTATGAAAGCTCTTCTTACTGCTAGCTGTGTATTCAATTAACTGGGTTAGCATCTGAATATCAATTTAAAGACTTAACTGCAAACCTCTTAAACTTTATTGCCAACCCCATCTAGGACCGGGTTTGTTTCTGGCAACTTCTTCTGTATTCAGGGGCAAAGAGCAATAGGCTGGGATTTTTGACATGACCTGGTTGCGTTAATAGTAGCAGAGACACATGAATCCAATTCAGATATCGGGCAACTGAAGTCAACAAAAGCAGTTTCTACCAGTGCTAGCTACAGAACAATATGGGTCTGCTCTTTATGGTTTCTGTGACTATGACTTCTCAAAGTAGGTGGCCTGTGTGGAAGGTGAAGTTAAATGTATACAAAAGGCGCCGTTCAACATATGCTAAAAGTAGACACTTCCGAGGTGGAAAGTCATCTAAGCATAGCATGTCAAAGTATTCATCATTCCTGAGGGCACTGATAGTATAATGGTAAACTACTGTATAGATGCAACTGGATCCGTATCTCATACAGAAAAAAGCAGAGGGCCTGATTCAGCAAATATTTATTAATAAGTATAATGCTTATTGATCTGAGGGGGTTCCTGTGAACCTCCCTCTAGTAGAAATGTAGAGTTAGTGTTAAGCTTCATAAGGCTGTTAGTTTTTCAGCTGTTACATAAAATAATGGGCCTAGGAAAGACACGTAGCATTGATAATATGTACAAAAATTATAATGACCCCTTGGGATTGAAAGAGGAATAGACTAACCCTTCTTGTGTTTGCATGGATTATTACTGGTGTTCATGTCTTCTAGCCACTGTTTGTTGAAGGGTTTTCCAAATGCATATTGATAGTGTTTTGACAGTAACTAAGAAGCAGTGTTTAAACTAAAACTTGAATGGGACCTCATTTCCCCCACCCCACCCCATTTTTTTTTTTGTAGCCACTTAAACTACTCATGGTATAGAAGCAGATTATGGGAAATCACATTGTTGCCTTTAGGACTGTTAGTTCTCTGTGAGATCAGCAAGCGTTGGCACTTCTGGCTTTCTGTTTGTGTGTAAAATAAAACCATCAATGTACGAAGTGTGTACCCAAGATAACAAAACAAAGGATCTCTAGAAAAATAAAATCAAGTCAGATTTGTGAATAACAGCTCGGTTTTTAAAAACTTTTGAAAATATTTGAGTCATCCTTGGTTTTGCCTGTCAAATTACTGGCACATGGAGATGTTAACGATTGTATTATTCATTTGCTCTATTTTCTCCAGCCGTTTAATGTATTTTGTCACTTCTTTGGCTTTTTTTACACTTTATCTCTTTTGTTGTTTCCTTCCAACTTTACGGCCAACAAAAATGCTTGATTATTACTGTGGAGATGTAGCACAGATGGTTCAAATCCTGGGCTCAGCACATGGCTGGAAGGCGTGTAGAGAGGGCTGAGATGAGAAAGTCTTGCTCTCAGGCGACAGAGCATTTGCTAAACCACTCCATGGAAGCGTCTTCCTCCATCTGGCCTTCTGCAGTCCCAGCCCTTTTCCTCAGTTCTGGGGAGAGCAGGACAGGAAACCGAGCCTCCTTGGCTGTGTTTTTCCCCACTTAGATGGGCTGCCTTTTTTTACTTATGCCAGTACAATGTGCAATGTCCTTCCCACCCTTCAACAGGGGAACTTCATCAGTTCTGATGAGAAGAACCTCTTAACCTCAGGGGAAGGGATGGGGATTGTATTTCTGTACATTTTACTATCAGATGCTTGTGAATAAAGCTTGCTGGTTTAGCCAACTGGCAGAGGAAGGTATCTGTGCATTTAGATCCCACCTTTTCTAGCACACATAAGGCAAGGTCCTTTCAAGGCTGCAAGGAGAACTTTACACTGGAAGCTTGTGTCTGATAAAAAAACATTGGTGTTTTCTGATGTGGATTTAAAATAAGCAAAACAAAACCCTTACATACCTCAGTTTAAAATCACAAGATTCATACTGTTTTTTGTACTGGGAAAGTTGTTTATTTTGTGAGGCAAGTCGCTGAAATAGAGTCCCGTTGAGGAGGGGAGGAAAGATGTTTGCTTTTTTGCTGCAGTTTTGCCTGCTGTTCTCAATTGTTCTCTGCAAAGTTGTGAAATTCAGTTAAATCATTTTAGTCATCTCTTGGCTGCAGGAAATGTGTGACTTGGAGATATAAAGAATTAGGAATTTGATGAAGAGTTAAGTATCAGCCATGTGAATGTTATGTTTTTATACAATTTCTGCTGGCTTTATTGCAGCCAGAGATGCACTCAGTTCTATAGGTCTCCCAGAGAGATCGATTAATATTTCTTTAAATATTAAAATCAGAGAACGCAAGCAAGTACTGAGGAGTTTCTGAAAGAGCAAAGAAGCTCCTTCATGTGCTCTTCAAATTTATTTCCTCTGTGACACACTGAAATCTTGTTGAAATCACTGGGCAGTTTGTCTTCCATAGGCTCATGCAGGAAATGTATTGAACTAGGTTATAAGCATATTCACAAGTTTTGCCTGAGAAAACACCAAAATTACTTTGAAAGCACCCACCCATTATTTTTCTTAGTAAGATTTTGGACAAAGTATTTTTCCAGTTCTGAACAGTCGAGTTCTTTATTTAAAAAGATTTTTTTGGAGGGTGGGTAAGTGTAGACTGCTCTGCTCACTGCATGGCTGAGCTAGCCACAGTTATAAAATGCCAATACGTGGCAACATCTTATGCCAGTAAGCTGTTTGGAAAACATTAACTGGAAATATTCTCTGTCAGGAAAAATAAACGAAGCAAAATGCAGCTGTGCATAACATTGTGATGCCTCAGAATTTAAATACAAGCTCAAAATCCTCCCTGCTCTTGTCCTTAAATTTTTCAAATGCTATGTTATTACAGATGCTGGAGTAGATGAAGCAAACAGCTATGGGTGTTGTTAATATATAAATTATATTGGCATTTATGTAACTTATCTTCTGTGTATTGGGTGCTGTCTACTGTGTGTCTGTCGAAGCCATAACAAAGTATCCTGCAATGATCTCAGTTTAAGGCTATTTGTGCTGCCCGCTGTTCGTCTCTGTCCAGGTGCAGTAGCAATGCAGCCCCTCAGTGTTCGCTTTCTTTTTAAGGCAGGGTGGTACCCTGAGCACAGTTTGGTCCCACAGATAGTTGCATTGGCAGAACTGGTGGTGTGGAACAGTTGTTAGTCAAAAAGAAGCAGCGGAGGAAGGCACTTTCAGCTTGTTTTAGGCCATTAAGCCTTTTTAGCTACCCGTTTCGTGGTATGAAACAACCACCTGAGTGAACTATCTCGTAATTATGTTAATCATTAATGATATCCACAGTTGCATTTAATCCAAAATAAAGTCCATGCCATGTATAAATCCCAGCTGAAGGGCAGACATAGATGCAGACATAGATCTTGAGCAGCTAAGAGCCTTCTGCTGGCCTCCTGTATCCAGAGGAACTGCAGCACTGGCAGCAGCCAAAAGAGTTGGTTCACATACAGCAGTATATCAGTCAACAGTGATTCAGTCAATAAATTTTCAAGAAAATACTATGGGATAGAAATACATAGTTTCAATAAATGGCATGGTGCAAATATCCACTATCCATACATTATACAGGTTTACCAGCCGGTACTTGGAGGACTGCCGCCTAATTTAATCTGACCTGTAGACAACAGATTCTGTTCCTTTGGTGGGTCGGATAATAATACAATGGCAAAAATCTCCTTTAATGCTAAGCACGTGTTCAGAGTCATACATGTAAAAAGTATTGTATATATCTGGAAAGCATTAAGTTGGAAGCACTCTGAAAGTGTATGATTGTCAAAGAATGAGTCTGAAATGTCAACTTCCAGCAACTTTTCCCTTAAATACTGAGAACATTTCTCCTCTTTCATTCTTCTTTCCCTTTCAGTGATTTAATGCTTCCATGAATTTCAGATGAAGTCTGCTTAAGCGGTGGACAGGTGTAACTTATCAGGGGACAAATGGGGAATAGCACAATTATTAATCACAAAGCAGAAGGCCTGGGCATGGAGTCAAAGTGCATTGTCTGCCAAACAGTTTTCTACAGATTACTTGGTAACGATATTAAGATTGATCACACAGTACTGATCTTTTAGGTAGTGTGAGCTGACCTACTTTTAAAGGGGGTTAATTTGCAATTTCACTGTAGCAATTACAGATGTTGGCTTGTATAATGTAATCTACTAATAGGATTCAAAACATGCACAATCTTAACCCTATTTTGGGAAGAAAGTATTATCAATTCACTTTGTAAGTTCTCTTTTCTACAAGGAGGAATCGTTTTTGCAGAGATCAGGTTCTCAGACATTATTATTACTACACTGAAGAAATACATAGTGAGAAAGGTGTAAAGACTCGTTACGCTAAATGACATACTATAGAACAATGCATGATCCAACCTGCTTCTGAATCTAAACAGGCAAAAATGTGTGAGGAGAAATTATTATCGATCCTTCTTTACAAATGAAGCATGGTGGCACAGAGAGCTGGTCCCACAAAGTAATTTTGGGTCTGCAGCCCACCTTTTGTCTCTTGCCTGTCTTCCCAGAACACTGTGGGGACAGCTGGGCAGCAAAGCACTGTAGTTTGAAGGAAGGGAGTCCACAGGACCTGCATGCAGGTGGTAGCCGTGCGGTAGCATTGCGTTTCCCTGCTGTGCCTCACACCAGCCCACCCGCAGCTGTGCAGCATCTCGCAGTTGTGCTGCTTCGTAGTCATCGTGTGCTCAGGGCACAGCGTTTGCTGCGTTACAACTGAGCTGCCCAAAAAGGAAGGGCGGAGCGGGTCTGGTGACAGTAGCAGGGTCAGCCATGACTCCAGGTCACCAGACGAGCCTGTTACCACAAGGCAGCTCCAAGGCCAGCGTGGTGCAAGAGCAGCCACAGCCAAGCTCAGGCAAGGACCCAGGGCAAGGGCAATACATATTGTCTTAAATGGATTATTGAAATATCTGAACAACTTTAGCATATGTTAAATCAGAAACACGATATGGGAAACTTTAGATAAAGATTTGAAAATACTTTATGAGATTAAAACCTAGATTTTTTAAGAGGGAAAGTGTTAAGGAGAAGATGTTGATGTTAATTTATAGTAGTCATAGCAACACAGTTCTTGCTTTTGTAACATTCTGGTCTTTTGGGATGTGAGGGGAGGGAACAGGTTTTGTTTTTCCACAGGGAAAGTTTGCTCAGCTAAGATTGTGCTTTGTTCTAGCTTTTCTGTAGTCATATCACCAAGCATTCAGTTACTTTAACATAATCGCTTCATGCCAGCAGGAATAGCTCAGGGAAGACAATAGAACTAAAGGAGCAGTTTGAAAATTAAGGGTTGAGCAATCAGTTCTGTGCTGTTATTTGTGGGATCAATCCTGAGGGGCCCGACTCCTCTAAAACATTCAGCACGAGATTTCATATGCCTAAATTGTTGTTGCAGGTATGTTCTGTGGGCTGTGTACCTGCAGCTTAAGCATCACAATGCTGATGATTTTAACAGTTAAAGTTCTTGTTTGGATCTATGCCAAAGTGATTTTACTCCAAAGTACTGTCTTAATTAACAGAGAAATTTTGCTCTCAACAGACAGTGATTTTTTTATTTTTTTTTTTTTTAAGAGCACACGAGGACTCTGTTCTGAGTTGGAGCTATGTTCAGTAGGTGCCTGAAGAAAGAACTGACCTAACTTTCTAGAGCGTCGGGTTGCAGCAGCCCGTCGTTTTTTAGGGGCACCATCCAATCCGCTCGCTGCTGTCTGCTGGTGCTTGGCAGGTCCGTGCGTTTGTGCTGCTGAGCCTGACAGCATTTCGCAGCAGGTCTCGCTTCGTAACACGCTCAAAGTCAAAAGCTCTGCTTGCTCCTTTTCATCACCCTTCTCTCTCACCCAGCTCTGTGCCTGAGCCCTTGTTGGAGCTGGGGTGGCTTGGGAAGAGCGAAGCCACCGTGCTTGGTAGCTGCTCTCATGCTGCCGCCTGCAGACACGCTGGAGGAGGCTCGGACCGGGACTCCAGCCTGGTCTGGATGCAGAGGTCGCAGGTGTTCCTTCTGCATGTTTCTTCCTTTTGGAAATAGCTTCAAGCAGTGAATTGAAGGAACTCAAGGAATTAATTGAAATTAATTTTCCTGGAATTAATGAAACATAAAAATATACACCCTCTGTTTCAATTAGAGGTGTATTCTGTACAGTAAGCTCTGTTTTTCTTTTTTTCTGTAACTTTTAATTATAAATAGAAGACATAAAGATCACTGCAGCAGGACAGAAATAACTAAGCTGTCCCCAGTTAGAGAAGCTAGTCTGATTTTGGTCACCATAGAAATGAAAAGCTCTAAAAACTACATCTGGGAGCAAACTATTCCAGGAAGGCAAACTATTCATTGTGGATGTATTTCAACATATAAACCAGACATATAGAAGACAGACAACCAAGTTCCAGACATTTTTTTTTTATACTGCTTTGGAATAAATGCTGCACTTCAGCTTCTAGCAATACAAAAGCGGGGGAAACCCATTTCCCATGTGTCCTGTTAGTCCTGTGGTCAGGGGGGCTGTGTAGAAGTACAGCTCTGCTCGCGAATTACTCCTTCAAGAACTTTTCCCTTCTTGCAGTGTTGCAGGCAGCATGCTCTGTAAGCCAGTGCATGCTATAAATTTTCGGCTAATGGTCTGAGTATAAACTGAAAAGAGAAACCTCAGCGAGTGATCTAATGTTTTAAAGCAATATTGAGTTGGCGGGCAGTTATGTTTAACGTTTTAAATTCTAAAATGAGTAAATAAGGTTTTTGTAGTTCATAAAATAAAAATTTGTTAGGAGTATTCTTTGTGCATTGTATATTCTAATCGCCAGTGTAAAATTTGTACCATAGTTTTAGAGCAGTACCTACTGTAAATGAGAATGGGTTTGGTAACTGTTACTTGGAGTAATACGGGTACCTGTTGTTCTTACTGATAATTGCAATTTTGATCTTTTTTTCCCTATTTGGCAAAAATTGAAAAAATTATTTATCGTTTTTGATAAAGAATTTAAAATGTTCTGCTTTGTTAGGTGACTCACACTACCAATGTTTTCCAAATTACATCAAAATAGACAAGGCCACTGTTTTCTTGACTTGTCAAACTGTTTTAATTTTAGAAACTTTAATGTGAAAAAGGAGAAAAAGCTGTTTGGAAATAGTTAGCTCATGAAATTAAACAATAGATTTAGAATATTTAATTTCAGCTGCAGTGAAAATGTTCCTTAATTGGCACTTGCATATGAAGTTTTTAAAGTTCAGTTTAACCTCCAAGAGATTAATGTTTCAGATTTATTTTCCCTTTTCTGATTCTGAGCAAAAAAACTTTATGTATTATATCCAATTGGTGGCATAAGCCAATGTTTTTGTTTGTTGTTTCGAAGGAAGACATAAAGCATTTTGAACTTGAACCTTCTTGTTCTTCAAACCTAAAATCTTAGATGTATTTGTCATTCGATCTCTTTCAGATGACACAGCAAATGGCTTTACGTGATCTGATTTTGAACAAAAAAGGGCAAACTGACAGCGGTCCCTGCATTGGTACGTTTGCCCTGCTGTTCTGGCTTTGACGCTGCACTGGAGCTGATGCCGCAGCCAGGGCACGGGGTGCCCATTCTGGTCCCCATTCCTTGCCAGTTCAGTCAATGTTTCTCCGGGTTCCCCGCGGGGAGAGCAGCGTGGTGCTGTAGAGGGCTGGGGGTTGTGTACCAAACAATACAAACACGTCATTAAGCAAGCTGTTCAGCTGCGGTGTATACAGCAGAGAGGGGTCAAGGGTTCCCAGAGCAAAGCAGTTTCTCAGCATCCTGGCAAGTGTGCACCGTGTCCATCGCTCTCCTCACCACCAGGTTTTATTGTCTGTGTGGCAGTGGTATTCAGGGCTCACGGAAAGAGCTTTGCTGCAGGAGCACCTGTCCTAAGCTTGAAATCCCTGCTGCGGCATGGCACTGCATTTGGTCTAGCATGGTTTGTTATCGGCTGGAACATGTTTGATGGAAGGCGTAGCATGGTGCCTGCTGCAGGTCCTGCTTACAGGAGGACAGGGAAGCGATGCTGCCTGGCAGCATGAAGCTGGACGTGGCTTTGGACATGACTTAAAACTTGTACGGAATGACTATTACCGATTTTTCCTTTTTTGCATTATTTATGTTAAAGAGTACTTTGCCATTTGTTAATAGCGTGTGGATCATTGCACATGACACAGTAATTCTTCTTGGATGGCTTTTCACAAAGGCAATGCTTTCTAAATGCTTTTCAAGAAGATAAAAGCTTTCCAGTCCTGTAAGTTACGCTTTATGCGAGTCCAGAAGAGATTTTACACAGGTAGGAGTACTGTGTGGTGTAGCTGCCAATTGTGCTCAAATGAACCAAGTGAAGGCTGGGGCTTCTTTTCTGTGCACAGGCTGCAATAAGTCATTCAGATTTCTTAACAGTTCTAAATCATTTTCACATGGAAAGTGCTTATCTTTACATAATAGCAGTGAATAAAATAATCCCACCACAACTATAACAGGTGCTTTGCTGTCTTGAGTACAGAAAACTCTATGCAAGAAGAAACTAGGCACCAAAATGACTTGTGAGTAACCCCAGCCTCAAAACCCCATGTGTGATTCTGACCCTGGCTTCAGCCAATGCGTTTTCCTCTGTGGCAGCGCTGCAAGTGGCTCGGGAAGCTCAGCGACAGCCCCAGCATGAGCGTTCGGATGACTTTAAACCCCACCTCCTCTGCCCTCCCTTGCCAGGAGCATTTGAAGCCCTAGGCCTTCTGCCTCCTAATTAAGTGGTTGCTTTCCTGGGCTGTAGGATTTCTAAAACATAGCTGCTCCTGAAGATTCGTAAAAATGCTTTTTCTCTAGAGGGGAAGGTATGGATGTCTCGCTGGAAGATCAGTCCACAGGGGTCTGTGCTCATGGGCAGAAAAGACATTGCTAGCTCATTTCACTACCTTCCCCTCAGCCATTTCCCATCTAATTTGTGTCCGGTAGCATTTCTACTGCTAATTAGAGATGGTTGGGACAAGACTCATGTCTCCCTGCAAGGTGCCTGGCACGTCTGCAAGCAGCTAAGCTGTGGTAAGGCTCTCAGTGTCAGCCGTTGTGAGCTGGCAGATACAAAGAGAAAAATGTTGACTTACAGCCTGTGCAGATCCTTGCAGTCAGTGGTGCTGTGCACACAGACTCTACTGCCTAGTTGGGGTTTTACCATGTTTTTTAAGCACGCACCTGTCTGTGTTGGCTTCCAGTGCCATCTAGTGGGCTGTGATTTTATTTCCCTGGTAGGTAGGGTTTCAGTAAAGACATTTCAGGCCTGTGTATGTGCATAAATTGATAACAGTATTCCATTCTGGACAGCACTGTGTCCTTCTGGAATGACCCGCGTACAGATATTTATGCTCATTCACGGTATTTAAGGTAGATATAAACTAGAAGTTGAAACATGTCATAGAAAAGTAAGCAAAACTATGTTTGCAAGTAGATGATACGACATTCATCCCTTCCTTGAAGGGAGACTTCTGAGATAGAGCATAAGTGTTCTGACCTTTCTAAATGGTCTAGCTGTTTCTTTGCACTTAGAAGTACTGTTCCTGTACTCATACGTCTTGTTGTCCATGTGCGTTTTTATGTAATTGGTATAAAAAATATATTCTTCCATTTGTAACATTTTATGCTTGTTGAACTCATGACATAGACCGCTTTCACATGTTTAAATTATAACCTAGACCCGTTCTTTTCTTTTCTAGACATTAGTTTGATTCCCTCACTCCTCAAGTGGGCTAAAGGCTTCTGTAAGTAAAAAAATTCTTTTTTGCTGTTTTTAACTTCTGACTTACATTGATAAAGTATTGTGAGCAAATAATATCTAATAACTCAAGGTTCGTGGGTAAAATGTGGGATCTGTTATCTACATTTTTTTCAGCTGTTGGCCAAACTCCTTTGACTCAGTGCTTATATTGACTCAACAGAAGCATAAATCCTAACCCTAACCTCATTAGTCCTTTCTAGGGCACTTAAGGAGGACTTTGTAGATGTGCCACTAGCTGCTCTTATACATTGTCCTCACTGTACCTCCCCAGGAGCTAGATGAGGCTTTTGGGACCCCTTATTCTGCTGGGCTGAGCCCTAAGCTGTTCAGATGCAGGGATGAGCCACAGGCTCTCCCCAGGTGGTGCTCGCTGCCTCCCCAAAGCTGGATGGTCCTGAAAGAAAGTCAGCTCTGGGACTTTTATATTCTGCTAACCCTAACCCTGGTGCTAGTCAGGTCCAGTCTAGTTATACAGGCAATATTGGCAGAGGAACTGTTGTTGAGGTCAAGGGAGGTGATTCTACCCCTCTATTCTGCTCCACTCTGGCGAGACCTCACCTGGAGTCCTGCATCCAGTTCTGGAATCTCTAGCACAGGAAAGACATGGACCTGTTGGAGTGGGGCCAGAGGAAGCCACAAAAATGATTAGAGGGATGGAAAACCTGCTATGAGGAAAGGCTGAGAGAGTTGGGGCTGTTCAGCCTGCAGAAGAGAAGGCTCTGGGGAGACCTTGTAGCAGCCTTCCAGTACATGAAAGGGGCCTACAAGCAAGCTGGAGAGGGATTTTTTACAAGGGTCTGTAGCGACAGGACAAGGTGTAATGGCTTCAGGCTGGAAAAGGGTAGGTTTAGATTAGATACAAGGAAGAAATTCTGCACTATGTGTGGTGAGGCACTGGCACAGGCTGCCCAGAGAAGCTGTGGCTGTCCCCTCCCTGGCAGTGTTCAAGGCCAGGCTGGATTGGGCTTTGAGCAACCTGGTCTAGTGGAAGGTGTCCCTGCCCATGGCAGGGGGGCTGGAACTTGATGATCTGTAATGTTCCTTCCAACCCAAACTGCTCTATGATTCTATGAGGTATTGGTGCTTTCTGCATAGACTCAACCATACCACATTCTCCATGCTAGCCCCAGCCACTACAGGCACAGGCAGGGAATGACTTTTTTTGCATCATCATCCAGGTCGTCAGGTGGAAGAGAGCATTGCTTGGAAAGATTCTGTGATTTAGTGATGTGTCTTATTTGCTTTCATTTTCTTTATATGCATGTGCTTAGGCCTATGACTGCAATGCAGCTGCTGGTTTAACTGGTGAAGTGATGGGGTGGTGAGAAATGCTTACTGTGTTTGGAAACAACCTTTGGTCTTTTTGAAACTGTATCAAATGTATATTTTAAAAGACCCGTTTCAAAATACCCTGCTGTTTGGTAATGAAAAGGAAGCAAATTGGGAGCTGTGAGAGGCTTCGTTTTTTCCACTTGGGCAAATGTGACAAATCAGCAGAAAGGGAGGACTTTCCTGTCTCAGTGTTTACAAGTTTATCACTGATGGTGGAGTAGATGATGTTCCCTAGGAATTTTATGAAGAAGATGAGAAGAATGCAGAGCTCCAAGCGTTAGCATTTTAGATACATTAAGCTGTCTAGACCACATGTGAAAAATGTCATTGCCTACTGAGTAGTTAATGTACCCATCAGTTATGGCACAAACTGTTCTGTCTTTCGGAAACCAGAGGAGACAGAACTCAATATCATTCAGGTGGCCTGTAATTGCTTTGTTTTCTACAACACTGCATGAAGTGACTGAGTCCCAAAGTTCAAAGCGTTTCAATAAAGATCTTAAATGGGTTTTCATGTGGAGCAAAGAACACTAAGTACCTGAAATTTGGAAGCATGAGATTTTTAAGCACGCTTCAATTTACTGGTGAAGGTAGAGGTAGTAGTTGGTATGCTGCTTCCTAAGTGGGAAAAAAAGGTCAAAAAATTGTGTGAGTATGTATGCACTGTATGCTATATATATATATATATCTATCTTTATACACACAGGCAGATGCACACGCTATAGATGGATTTGCAATTAAGAGCAATACGTTGTGCCATTGTGGTTGGGTTGACCCTGGCTCGATGCCAGGTACCCATCAAAGCTGTTCTATCACTCCCTCAGCTGGACAGGGGAGAGAAAAACATAACAAAAGGCTTGTGGATCGAGATAAGGATAGGGAGAGATCACTCACCAATTACCATCACGGGCAAAACAGACTGAACTTGGGGAAATTATTTTAATTTATCACCAATCAAATTGGAGTAGGGTAACGAGAAATAAAATCAAATCTTAAAAACACCTTCCCCCCACCCCTCCCTTCTTCCTGGGATTGACTTCACTCTGTATTTCTCTACATCCTCCCGCCGAGTGGCGCAGGAGGACAGGGAATGGGGGTTATGATCAGTTCATCACACGTTGTCTCTGCCGCTCCCTCCTCCTCACACTCTGCCCCTGCTCCAGCATGAGGTCCCTCCCATGGGAAATATTCCCTCCACAAACTGCTCCAACATGGGTTATTTCCACAGGTACAGCTCTTCACGAACTGCTCCAACATGGGTCCCTTCCACGGAGTCACAAGTCCTGCCAGCAAACCTGCTCTAGCGTGGGCTCCTCTCTCCATGGGTCCACAGGTCCTGCCAGGAGCCTGCTCCCACATGGGCTCTCCATGGGTCACAGCCTCCTTTGGGCACAGCCCCCTGCTCCGGCGTGGGGTCCTCCCCAGGCTGCAGGTGGGTCTCTGCTCCACCATGGACCTCCGTGGGCTGCAGGGGCACAGCCTGCCTTGCCATGGTCTGCTCCACGGGCTGCAGGGGAACCTCTGCTCGGGTGCTTGGAGCACCTCCTGCCCCTCCTTCTGCACTGACCTTGAGGTCTGCAGAGTTGTTTCGCATACTCTCACTCTCTCCTGCTGCAATTGCTGTTGCACAACAACTTTTTCCGCTTCTAATAATGTTATCGCAGAGGCACTACCAGCGTTGATGATGGGCTTGGCCTTGGCCAGTGGCAGGTCCATCTTGGAGCCGGCTGGCATCATCTCTATCAGGCATAGAGAGCCCAGTATTCTAGCAGCTTCTCACAGAAGCCACCCCTATAGCTTCCCCACTGCCAAAACCTTGGTATGCAAACCCAGTACAGGCATTAATAACTATACCAGAAACAGAAGTGATGGCTGTCAAGCAGTCTGCAATGATAGGCTTCAGATTTTAGTTAAGAGCTGTGCATAATTTTAGGGTTTTGTTATTTTTTTCCCACCCCAGAGACTCAGTATCTGTGGCCCAGAGAATGGCAGGTACCTCTAGAAGGATAATTAGTTGATTTACTGGTATTTCAAATCACATTTGAGGACCTGCTCTACTCATCATCTGTCTGCCATGCTGGTTATGGTTTAGGTGGGTTGGCCATGCAAAGGAGAGCATCCTAAGTTAGGGCAGGCATACTGTTAAGCAGGTCCCAGGCGGTCACTTGGTTGGCTAGCATTTAAAGAGGCCATGTGTTCACTGTGCTGATGTAGGCGCTCTGTGATCCCTTCCGAGGAAAAGCTGTTCTGATACAGCTTTATGAGCCATATGATCATGATTGCTGTTCCGGATGTCTTGCCATTCAGTATGCCAGAACATTAAATTGCTCCATAAATTCCCTTAGTTTCACATTGTCAGTGGAGAAAGAGTTAGTGGGTTAACTTGGATACTGTAAATTGTCCTTCAGAAAAGTCCATCTCTGTCCGTTGGTTGTCCATGACATGGAGGTGCCCAGCTGACTTGTCCTGCTAAGTCAGGCTGCTGTTACCCTGGCACCACAGGGACTGCTCTGCTCAGGCCAGGCAGGCTCAGTGCTGTTGGTCTTGTCTGCAGACAAAATCAGCAGTTTTTGCTGAAACTCCACTATTTGCAAACAAAACCAAAGCAGGAATTACAGAAAGGTGAGTTTGTCTGTCTTTGTTCTTCTGAAAGAGGCTACAAAAACCGAAAGCTGCTGTGGCAGGGTGTCTGCACGGAGGGGCCTGGCAGTAGGCACCATCCCCTTCGAGTCGCCCAGCGCCGCTGGAGCAGAGCCGCTCGGTCGGGAGGCAGCTCGCGGCAGGCGAGCAGTTCTGCTGCGGTGCCTCATGCTGCTCTTGTACATGCTGACAAACCTGCCTCAACACAGCTGCGTGGAAATACCGACTGTTTTTCTGGTGAGAGCAAGCAGCTAAATGCCAGGGGAGTGTCACTGCACCAGGCTGCCTTCAGTCTGTGATAAGCAACTCCTAGCTTGTCATCGCCAGGCAACTACCTCTAGGCCCACCTCAGCCTTGTTACGCTTTAGTTTTAGAATATGGTGTTTTCTATGGTCACTTCTAGCGGGCTGCAAGATGTTACTTCTAGTCATATTTCTACAGCGGCAGCTTTGCCGAGTGGCTCCTCCTAACTGATGTACTTCTCTGGGTAGTTATCAGGGATGCACTCGCAGCGCACCTGAATGCTCTTCTAACAGCGTAAAATATCAGTTGAAAATCTTACAAAATCTCAGAATTTTTGAAAGCTCATTTTTTACAATTTTCCCATTTGTGTATTGCCAGGCTTTGAAATGTATTCTTTTAAACGGATTCTCTTTTATTAAAAACCAACAACAGCAGCAACAACAACAAAACCTGCCTGAGAGTAATACAGGGTAATTTGAGTAATGATCCTAAGTTATCCTGTGATTTCTAAAGAACAACAAACTATTTAGCAAAAAGCTTGATGCAAGTAACTTCTAAGAGGAAAGAATGACTGACCTCAGTAAAATCCAGCTCACTCCAGCTATCCCATTTAGTTTGAACAGAAGTAAAATATAAATAAGAGCATGACTTGACTCCTTATGTTGAAAAGTGTGTGGGTTTTTTGATGTACATAATCATGCTAGTTGAACAGAATCTCTTACAGGTGTAAAATTCATAGTAAAGATGTCTTTATTCCAAAATAATAATAATAATAATGTGTTAGCCAGACAGCTACAAAACATCTACACAAGACTTTGGTAAGAAATATTCATGGTAGCTTTTTCATAATTCCACAGCAAAAAAAACCAACGAAGGAAATCTAAAAATGCAATCAGACAAAATTTTGTTTAAATTGTATGCTGCACACACAGAATCCTACTGTACATTTGTTAAGCCCCTAACTTTTCTTTTTTATTATGTGTAAAGCTTCTACAGTTTGTATGTCACAAAAAACCCCATACACACAATGCTAAAATCTGATAGTTGAGGTCTACAAAACTGGAGTGGTATCTGTGCTTTCAGTTCAGCAGTATTATTCATGAGATAAGAGACTCGGCAGTTCTCATTTTTATTGACTGATAATCAGTGGCTATCACACTACTAGAAAGTTTACAGTTAACAATGGACTATTTCTACATATTGTATATCAGAGCTTTTTTTTCTGAATAGAAAATCAGCCTCTTATTTTTAATTTGTTTTTGTTTGTGGTTTTTTTTTTTTTTACAAAATGTAACAAGCTTAAATATTTCTTTTGTATCAAGTCAGAAGAAAGACAAGTGACTTGTAAAATGTTTCAACAGAAAAACATCGTGAAAAGCTGAACCTAAGCAGGAATGATCACACATTTTCTGACCCAGTGCAATCTACGTTGTCATTGCATGTATTAACAAGGTGGGGGGAAATAGTTTCCAACATTCATAACTTTAATGAGCCTAAGAGAAATGACTGGAAATCACACTGAACAGCTTTCTAAGAGAAAATAAAGTATCTGAAGAATCAAATTAGTAAGAACCACAGTGAGAGGAATGGTTGATTGTTTTAATGGAAGTTTTTGTGGGCATATTCAGAAAGATGTTGTGTATTTCCTACATACCTAAAGGTGTATTTGGACTACGTAGCCTGTGGCAGAGGGAGTAATTAAAAGACAAAACAGCCTGATGAGCTAGAACAAACGTGAAAATGAAAATAACAACATTATGTTTGATTATTTGCAGAAATGGTTTTGCAAGATTTGCTTGAACAAGAGTAACGTGAGGGTTGATGAGATAAAATATAGTCCATAAACTCATAGCATTTTCCCATTCAGGAGAAATTTTCTTCTCCTGCTTCCTCTGCCCCAAGCTCTCACAGATCCAAGCCTACAAAACCCACTCTGTCAGATATTTCGTTGTCAAAGTTCATTATTTGAATGATCAGCCTCAGCTGGGATAGCCTCTGTCAGGCTCAGCACGGGCGGCTCACAAAGGTAGGTGGTGTGTGGGTGTCGACTGCCTATGCGGCTCTGCCCTGGCTGAGCGCCTAGCATTAGTCGCTGTGGTCCTTCTCTGCAGCCATCTGTTTCTTCACCTGAAATATGCTCAGCTGGTCACTCTTCCAGTATCTATATCATTCCACTGCTTTTTTGTTGGGGTTTTTTGATCATAAAAGGGTAGTGTGCAAGGTAAGGTCATAAATATGTTACTTGGGGACAGTCTTGCTGCTACACTGTAATGACAGTGCTATAGACATAAACAGCAGAAATTTTCAACAGGCACAAGGAGGCAAACTATCTGAATTAATATTATTAAATGAGCCAAGCTGTGCAAAATGTAGTGTTTGGTTTTAGCATTAAAACTACTTCTTTTTTTTTTCCTCCTGGTTTGGTTCACAATGGGCTTGCACCCATTTCATCTAGCAGCGGTGGGAGAGGCTTAACTAACACTGCGGCTGGTTCCATTATTTCCCTGGCCCTCCCTTCATTCCAGGTCTATAAAAAGCTATATAATACTTCAGGGCGGTGGGATGTGACAGCTGTGGAAGTCCCGAGCAACCCTTCCGGCATTCAGTGGAGAAATGAGATGAAGAGTCCCACAGTGTAATGTAAGCAGCCCGTCTAGCCCATCCCGGCACAGGGAGGTAAGGAGAGGAGTCCCAGGGCAGTGATGGTGAGGTTAAACAGCCTCAGCAGGTTGTGGTTCACATCAAATGTGGACACTTAAAACCTGTGTGTCAGATTCTCAGGATAGTGACCAAGTGTTAAGGAAGTGAGTAAATTACTCAAGGCTGGTTTAAAGAGACTCTAAAATATATTTTTCTCTGTTCATTTGTCTGAAGCTCATCTTAAGAGTCAGCATCAACAGTCTTTATTTTCAGTGCATTGTTATTATTTATGTAGAGACATAGGTGTATGCTGCCTTTCCTGGACTAAAAGATAACCCATCACCTTCACCTCTCATCTTTAATGTCAGATTGTTGAACTTACAGGACAGTCTTATGTACAAGTGAAGCCCAAAGTCTTGCTGGTCCTACACCTGATTAAATGTAGGGATGGGAGCTAAACTCTGCAGGAGACGGCGTAAAACAGCAAAAGCAATTAGAATGATGAGGAGGTATTTTCTAATCTCAGGCAGTCTGCTGATCGCTCAAGTGGTCAGGGAAGATATTTATCCTGGCTAGTACATCTACAAATGAGTAATTCTCATAAATTTAGTAATTTTTAGCTCCTCCTATACTCTGAGTAAAAAAACCATAAATAACTCTGCTGTAAACAGATTCTTGTGTCAATCTGTAATTAAGGTCTTAAGAGGCTGTCATTGTTTCATTTCAGAGGCTTCCTTCCCTTTTTTTGTTATAATGGATGCCTGAGAACCTGGCTCACCTTTTTCTACCATGTTTATTATATTATAAACCTCTTTCTCTCTTCACCTGTGATTAACAGTCTCACAAAATCTAATCTAATTTTTTAGTGTCTCTGATGTGGAAGGCTTTCCGGCACACAGCTGTTGCGATGGTCTGTGTTTGGACCAATTTCTAGCAGTTCCGTATCCATTTTGAGAGGCAGTGGACAGATCCAACAAAAGAATATGGCATCCTAAATATATTATGACATTCACATGTCTTTCTTTGTGTGCTGTTTTGACTGTGACTATGTAGTGGGCAAACATCACTGTTGAGCTGTGCAAATTATTTACTTTTTAAGTTTTAAAGAAGCAAAGACCATTTTGCTTGGACCATAGCATCCATGTGAAGAAGAGTATATAGGATCATTATTATAACTATCAACCCAATAGTGTAAAAAGATAAACATGCACCTTTAATATTACTGAACCAGCATTACTGAAATTACTCCTTGGCATAGTTGTAAAATAACGTAGGCACTGCTTTGGATTTTTCAAAATCAAATCGAGAGAGAAATCCTCCCACATATGAAATACGTCACTTTAACTTAGTTGTGTTAATACGCATGCATCCCATGTCTTTACAAGTAGTATTTCTATATGGCTATTCCATGTCAACAGATATGTCTGTATTTCAGTTAAATGACTCATAATGACTTACTATTTTTATGCATTAAGGGCTGGCTGGAGTACCAAAGAATTACTCTCAGCATAAATCTGTGAGGAAATATTTATAAAATATATTTCTTGCACCAGCAAGACTAAAAAGCAAACCACACTGCAAAAATGAAAACTAATATACACTTCATATATTTTTTTGTTTTGTTTTAAAAACCAAACCAAGGTTGACTTTCCATTTAGCTCAGAGTGCATCACTTGGAAGCCTTGTGTTTTGTTAACAAGGATGAACGTTACATGCTCTTAGCTCCTTTTTGTCTTTGCAACTAGTAAACTGAGTACTTTTGGACCTCCTCTTTACCACCATGTAGCGTTCCTGAATTCCACCTCCACAGAGAGTAGAACATTCTGTCCAAGCAGTCCATGGTTTCAGCCTACAAACTGAAAAAATAAGTCATTTGATTAAGATTTGGTATCTCAGTCTAACCTACGTATCTCAATATGTGTACTACTATGCATGTGTGCACAGTCATATCTTTTGAATCTAAGATAGCATATTGCTTAGTTTATTACAGTAGGAATTAAGAAACCCCAGCTATGTGTAATCAAGGTATCTTTGTCAAACACTGAAAAAAATGTATTAAAAAAGAAATCTACTGTCTACATTATAAAACACAGATAAAATTAAGAAACTGTTAAATGTTGGTCAAGCGTGAACCCCAACTTGGCAGTAATATATATCCAGATAAACATAAACTATACCACAGGATACTGTGTTCTATGGATTTTGAGGCATCAGTGCTTGTTAATATTGTCCCTTATTGAAAAAGCAGTCCAAGAAGATCTTTCAGAGCAGTCTGAGTCGGAATCAGATTATTGAGGTGGAAATCAATTCAGTTTTGAAATGCAGTTTTGGATCCAGGAACAAATACTTTCAAAATTCAAAGGTAACTGGATACAAAGACTATCACTCAGGTCTGCAAAAATTGCAATCAGTCCTTTGCTAGGTCTAAATTTTAGATTTTTCATATTCCACACTTTGTAGTAAAGAAGGTAAAATTTTCTCAGTGATGGGGCATGCATGGACAGATGTGAGCCCTTCTCCATTGTGTCCTACGCTTATGTTGCACATTTTTGATGACAGGAAAACACCAAAAGTGGCTGTGCTTTATTTTATTGCTGAAACTTTCCCTAGACTGAAATGCTGAAAACGTTCTTGCAGCATGAAGTGGAGTTGCTCTGAAACTCCTGTTATGAAGAAAAGACAACTAGACATGAGCATAATAAATAATGGTTTCAGACCCACCTGGATATTGCTCACTATCTATATTTTTTTTTGCTTGTTCACTTCTCCTTTTCTCCCGGGCTTCTTTCCAGCGCCTTTTTTCCATACCTGGGCCCCTCAGACATTTCCTTACTCGACATTTTGTACGTTGGACAGTTTCTGGGCATGCTGTTCCTCCAAACTGTGGTTCTATTTTAATCATTCTTGTCCTGATCATATGGCCCTTTCCACATGAGGTATTGCATTCGGACCACTGGGACCACTCTGTGAGTTCACAGTCAATGGCTGCAAAGACAGAGAAAATATTACATGAAGGCCTTGAGATCTAAACATAAGATCAAGAAGAGACACACAGACGTGCCTTATGTTTTTCATTCTAAATACAGGAATCCAACTTAAGCCTCCAGTCTTTTCAAGTGAATTTTGTGAGGCTGCACATCGAAATTTTCTGAATCCATTTCTAGCAGAACCGTTATTTGACACTTTCCTCAATTTTTTTCTTTAAGAGTGGTGCTGGCAGATCAGTAAAATTACAAAGAACATATAAATAATTCTCCTGTGCCTTCTTCAGTTTTCCATTCTGTACACCAATATGTCTGTTTCATAGTGCAAAGCTGTTAAAAATTGAGTTATATTTACAAAGAATCTGATACCTCTGAGATCTAAGTCTTGCTTTACTGGTAGTGTTATGCAATAAGCAAGTTTCACTAATAACATTGTGTCTTAAAAGTTTTCATCTTTCAGCACTGCTTAAAACTTACAGCCCCAGTGAATAATAATCAAAATGATATTTCATGTTATCTAAGAAAGGCTGAATTAGCAAATTACAGTGTAAAAGCCTTTTTAGCCAATGCTTCCTGTGAAAAATAATGTAATTAATTATAAAGCCTCATAAACCAGCTGGCAACAGGACACTAAAAGTAATCATATCTTATTCATGCAGCAGTGTCTTAGGCTATCGCGCTTCACAAGGACTGCAAAGCAACTAGAAATCTGCACCACCCAAGAAGTGGGGATTTTAGTGGAGAAAGGTTAAAAAAAAAAAAAAATCAGCACAGACGTAGCCACACCATCCATTGGCTCATATGATATTCCGGGTTGCAAAGGGATGTAGATCAGTAACAAGGCTTGTGACACAGTTCAGAGATGTATTGAAGGTGGAGCTTCTTTTGCGCTCCTTCTGTGAGCTGAGACTCACGCAGGTGATTTTAATGCTTCCTTCCGGCCTTTCATATTTCCCTGCTTCCATCCTTCCTTCCTCAATAGAACCCATTCTGCATTTGAGTAAAAAGTAGGGTTTATAATTCTGACTTATTTACTACTGAGAAGAGAATACATTGTTGCCTAAAGCTATGGTATTGTGTTAAATACAGAGAAATCATATACCCCGAACAATACCGGTCATCAGTATAGGGTTAAATAAGGAAAGCTGAAATTAGGCCATGATTGTCTTCCAGCTCTCATTAGCCAAAAGTGCACAATAAGAATAATTTAGAAAATCATTTAAAAAAAATCCACACGTGATAAAACTCACATATTACCGATTCCTCTGTGGGTAGACTTAGGAGTAATACATGGATGTAAAGCAAGAGAGGATTGGATCATTTGGTTATTGGAGGCAAGGACTATTCTTGACCCCTCTCCAAAACAGAATCAGAAAACAATCTATAGCATTCCTGATTCCAGAGAGCATTTACCTACAAATTTCAAATTACGTTTCATGACTAAAGGCAAGCAGGAAATAATTGTCCATACAATAACTTTTCTTAGAAGAAAGAACTGTTGTAAGCATCTAGGAAACAATGCTAAAAAAAGCTGGCAGAGTTTTGACCCATAATAGACAGTAGCAGACATAATTAGCCTCCTCTTCCAGAGAGTTTCCCACACTTACGGCATTCTGGCAGCATGCATTTTTCCGCTTGTTCCAGTTCCTCGTTGCAGTCTCCAAGCTCGGCAGCAGATTTCAGCATCCTTTGCCGGGTTCGCATTCCCTTCCCACATGTTACACTGCAGTCGCTCCATTCAGACCAAGGAGACAGTAGACACGGGATGGTATCTAACATGAAAATAAAAAGGTAATGAATTCCTGTTATACAAAAATTATGAAGGTATGCATTTTGAAAATAATACAGGTAGAAAATGTACTCTATTTTATGTGTTATCAACCAACTATACTTTGTTGTCCCTTTGGACAAGATGAATCATAAGCTGAATGATGCTTCTGAAGAAGCTCAGAAAACAGTGTATTAAATTGAAAGATTTGCTTGGTTTTAATACATTTTTCTTTGCTATCTTTTCTATATCTTATATCTGCAGAGTTCCAGGGGAATAAATAGTTTAAGCAGGTATGTTTCAATCATAACTCCTGTAAAAAAAAAAAAAAGGATTGTTGCAGTGGACAGAATTGGAAGTCAAATTTGTATAGTTGAAAATGTGATATTTCCATATTTTATCTACCAAAAATCTTCTTTTAACTTAATTCTTTCTGCCTTTCTTGAAAATTTTAACATTTCTTAAGAAATGAAAACCAATTTTAATATTCACAGTAAGGGGGAGACTGGCTGACTGCACAAACGGAGCACCTCAATTTCTGAACTGTTCATGGGCTACAAGGAGAGAGCTCTGTTTTATTCTAGCCTTATGCTCCATGAATTAGAGTTGCTCATGTATGGCTTGCTAATATACACGTCACTGTATGGATAATACAGCAATGGCATACCACTGAGTATTTTTTCCTTCTGCTCTCACACTGTTGGTCAACGTGGTATTTAATGAACATTCCTTAAAGAATCTAGTTTTAAGGAGAACAAGAAAAAGCAACATTGCTTCTGGTTTAGCTATATTCTTTGTGTGATGGAGCAATGTGTCATAAATGATGCCTTCCTATAGCGGAAGAGATTAACTCACGGACACTTACGACATTCAGGCATCATGCATTTCTCTGCCTCTGTAGTTTCTGCCTTGCACATGGATCCATCAGCTGGAGTCATCTTGATCATTCTGTGTCGTCTCTTCATCCCCGTGCCACAGCTAGCACTGCATTCATCCCACTCTCCCCATTCAGTGACAAGGCAGCTGCTAGGGGCTATTCAAAACGGACAGAGAAAATCATTCATTAGTAGAGCTCATATAAAAAAAAAAATGTTTGGGCAGTGCTCCTGCTATTGGATGGATTTTACAAAGCTGAATGAAATACTTACAACATTCCTCATTTACAATGCATTTCTCAGTCTCTTCAGTAGGCACTTTGCACATAGAGCCATCTTCAGGGAATTGTTTTACATATCTTTCCCTAGATCGCGTTCCCATTCCACACGAAACGCTACAGGGGGACCAGGTAATCCAGTCAGACATCATGCAAGTGGAACCATCTAAAATACAGAGAACCATTTCAATTGCTAATGTTAACGCAATTGCTGGCAAATCTGCAGCTGCCCATTTGTGTGCAGTATCACTTTTCTGCTGCCTCTCATGGTCTGTCCTCTCTGTTGCTTACTTTACTCCTTTCCTTTATTCTTCTGTGTACTTCATGCATCGACTCAGCTGAACTGCACAATCAACCAGAGACAGCTTGAATATGTATTCTTCAGCAATTATTCCTCTATTTGCCATAACCCGAGTCATACTACAGCAACCAACAGCTTTATGGACTTTAAAGGAAGAGTAAACCCTACAAGCTGTTCTCCTCCACCCCTTCCTCTTGACTACCTTCATCACTGCAGCCTGGACCCATGCATGGCTGAAAATCTTGGGTATCTGGGCAGGGCACGCTGAGGTCCAGCTGAGCTTTTAGCATTCTCTGCCTCATCCTCTTGCCCTTTTCACAGGTAGAAGAGCTGCAGGCTGACCATGGGGACCAGTTTGAATATATGCAGGTCTCAGGTGTATCATCTAAAAAGTAAGAAAAGGCACAGTGAATGTTCAAAATAGTCTTCCATTTGCTTCTCTCTACTTGGCTGGTGATTGCTTTAGATGCCAATAGGATACATTGTTTCTTCCTGTATTCCATCTTTATTTTAGCCTAAAAGAAAAAAAAAAGAGACCAATTGCCACCTTTCATTTAAAAAACCTAATATTTTTGTTTGAACCCTAAAAGACCTCTCTCTTTTATTGCTTTTATTATTATTGTCATCTTCTGGGTATACATGCAATTTCTTTGGTGTATAAGGGAAGGCTAATAGTAGATACCAGAAAACATGAAAACCTAAATCAGTTTTTGGCACTGAGTGGGACTTTTGCTCCTAAGTATCTAGAAATGACAGTGGAGAATGGAACAAAATATAAATTAGAACAGCACAAACTAATTTAAAATGTACCTTCTTCTTTTTCCTCTGGTGCTAGATCTGCCACAATATCATCTATGTTATCAGGTACGATATTGCATTGCTCCCCCTGCAAAGAAATTATTGTGGAGATTGGATACAGGAAACTCATATGTGTATGCAGCGAGAGGGGCTAAAATAACGTACTGTGAGGCACTATTGCATCTGCAGCACTTTTTTCTCTTCTAATTCCTATGCATACTTAAAAAAAAATCCCCAATTAAGCAGACGCAGTAATAACCAGAAGTAGGAGAAATAATACCTTCAGATAGTTTTAGTTCTTTTCTACCATTATCTTTGTTGCGGGTAGGTTAGGAAGCGTAGATTTGGAGGGAGGGGAGAGGAAGGATTGTTTTTTTGGTTTATGAAGTGAGGTTTTTTGCTTGCTTGAGAATTTTATATGTATAGTATACCTTGCGTGCGATTCTCTCAATGACAACTCTGGCTACCAGCTTGATAGATCCTCCTTCTGGATCATAAAATGGACTTTGAGGATGATCTAAGCTTGTAAGTGGTCTGATCTTCTCTTGAGGCACTGTAGGTTTGTTTGGAGACTGCAATCAAAAAGAAAAAGAAAAAAAAGGTTTAAAAACCCCTAAAAACTCTTATTAATAATATAAATCATCTGCAGCAATTAAAACTTCTCTGAAATGCTGAATTGGGTAATTCCAACAGAAGATGAACTCGATACATTCATACTTCAAGGTAATGTGGGTTTGTGGTTTTTTTTTCAGGAAGCACTTCTCTAGCATTTTGGGATTCAACCCTGAAGCTGGGTTCACATTAAGATGTACACCTTGTAGTGTGGTTAGATAGCTACATTGATAAAAAAAAATCTTCAATCTGCCTCCAGATCTGCATTATAACTGGAGACATTCTTTAGGTATTAAAGAGACTGGGTTTGAAAGAAAAAAACAACCACCTTCTGCCATCTGAAAAGGGAATATGCATGGTATTTGAGGATGTGACTGCTCTTGCCTACCTTCAGCTGTCTATACTGTGTGTATAGACAGTGTGTATACACTGTGTATAGACACACAGTGTAGGTATGCTTGTCAGCTATGGAGACCTAACCAGCACAGTAACTTGACGTAACTCATTTGGTCAAAAAAAAGACTTTACCTGGCGATGATGTGAATCTCTTCCTAGACTGACAGAGTGATGGAGACAGAGAAAATGGATGATTTTAGAGTCTCGTAGTGATGAGAAGTCCAGAGTTTCAATCCCTGCTGTAAGGAATAGTTAAGTTTTCTGTGCCGAGCAGAATAGATGGCATCGGGTTGAAACAGTAGAAAACTCAAGTTGATGTGGCTGCTGACGGCACGCAGATTTGTATCAAAGGGCTTGGACACCTTAATGCTTAGTTTTGAGCAAACTAAGTCCTCCATTAATTCAACAGATGAATATAATAATATCTCAGGTAAATGTAATATTATCCCATTAATAATAATGCTCAGGGAATTCAGACAATGACCAACAGTAACTGTAGCTAGCATCTGTCTAAATGACTTTTAGTTCATTATAAGCAAAATTTTTACTAGAGTAGTATAAAGGCATATACGGTGTTACTGTGGATCCAATAGCTTTCATTCTTAACTTCTTTAAGGTAAACTTCACTGTTTTAATATATTAGAAATAGCGCACATACCTCATAGGTAACACCACTGTCTGTGCCAGCATCCCAGGGTATTAAATCCTGAACGACTTTCTGAACCCAGCCACAGTCCTTGGTACAGAGGTCTTCGGCGGACAGGCCCACGTTCCAGTCCGGGCTGGGGCCGAGCATGGTGAGGAAGGACATCAGGTGCCGGTGCCGATCGACAGAAAACTCAGCAGAGGGAGCAGCTCTCCTGCAAATTGGCCATAGGAACACTATTACCAACTGAAGTCAAGTCTGCTGTTCGAGGGCAGTGAAACCAGTGCTTCAAACAGGGATACACTGACCACTGGCGTGACACTGTGTGCCTGGTTTGTGGAGATGGAGAAGCAGGACAGGGAGGGGACTCCTGCTCAGCACTCTCTATTTTCAGTCTCCACGTACCATCTGAGAAACAGCTTTGACATCAGTCAAGCAAATTTACAGTTTAATGAGTGAGAGAGATGGAGCAATAAAGAGCTGCAGTCACATGCTTATGCCTTAGTCGTATAATACTAACAAAAAATCTGTCACTACGTTTACAAAAATTTGAAGTAAAATAGCAGGGAAAAACCCCAAGGTTTTCATTGCTGGGATACTTTTGACCCTCTGAAAAAGATAATGCCGATTCCAATCCCAAAAGTGCTCGGAAGTGCTACTGTGTGTATGTGTGTGAAAAAGCACTCATTAATAGCGTTTCAGTGCTCATGTAAGCGAGAGATTAATGGCTGTTGCCAGACCTAGAGAGTTCAGCCAAGACTTTTGCAGGTCTCTGCCAGTGTATGTGAAAGCGCCTCTATTTATCCAGCCTTTGTCAGCCATTCCCTTAGGAAGAAATTATGCTGAATCATGCAGTGCTCTGCGATGCTGATGAGCAACTATCACATTCCTATGCAAATGGAATATATAATCAGGCATGAACTGGAGGTTTCTGTTCACAGATGAAAAGCTGGACCTCTTCATGGCATCCTTCTTATGAGCAACAGCAAATGTGGAGTCAGACCATGATTTTTGGCAATTCTGCTCTACCAAATACTGGTCTGATGTCAACTCAACTTTTCTTCAGTTACAGGGATTTGATCAATACAGAATCAAGTCAGGCTGATTTTTTTTTTCAGTTTTCTGCCAAAACACATTGCGTTATGAGCATCTAAAGACCATCTTTATTTTTAGTGTAAGGTTTTTTTTTACATTTTTATTAATTTTTCCTTTTTGGGTTAGGTAGCTGTACATACATAATACACATACACAGTTATTCTCCAGTCATAAGGCATTTATTCTTCCTGTCAGTGCTTGCATCCCTGTAAAAATGCGGCATTTCATTTGTGTATTTTTTTTGCTCATAACATTCTCAGCACATTAGAAAAAAAACAGAACAGCTCAAAGACAACTACTTTGAGTAGTTATCACGCAGGTTCAAATGTAAGATGTCTAAGTTGGTGTATCCAGTTCCCTTTCAAGAGGCAAGTTGTAGAAGTAGGCATTTGCTAATGGGTGAAATGTGCTGGCCACTTCTCTTCTGGAGTCTTTAGATGTTGTTTCGTACTGTGTAAATTATCTTATATTGAATTAAAGACTCTGGGTAGAAGAATTTCTAAGTGTTTGATGACATTAATCCTGCCTTTCAAGAAAGAGATACAAATGACTTTTTTTTCATGACAGATAAAACTCTGATTTCAATGGAACAATTTGTCTAATGTGAAGTAATAAAATAGTGAATGACAGTATCAGCTTCACTCTGTGCATACAGTATCCTGCTAGATTTGTCAAGTACATAGTAGTGATTAGTCTTAAAAAGCCTGCTGACTGACTTCAGTTAACTAAAGGATTTACTGCATTATGAGGGTTTCTAAGAATCCCCTACAGGAATTTTATATTTAAAACAGTATACAGCAGAAGTCTAAATAGCACACAGTAAAAATAACAGAGATGTGTGTTTGTATACCTGCTCTTTCGATTAAGAGTATGACCAATATGGACAATGCAGAACAGAGACGCAAGTCAGCTCTTGAAGCGGAAGCATCAAGGGCAGTGTAGAGCTGCTCACTACTGCATCTGGCACCTGAGCTGGTACTATGTTAGTTGGCATGTGTTGTGTGATATTGCATTTCAACGCTCTGTGCACACACGCTCTCAGGAAAGGCGAGAGACACACTCATACCATTTAAAGGCAGAGGGTTGGAAATCACTTGACTAGTTATTCTTGTGGTAGGCACGTACAGTTATGGCTTTGAAAGCTTTGTTAGGAAAGTGAATATTAATTGTGTTATTAATATAAATCAAAATTAATTGTGTATTTAAATTACAACTATATCAATATTGAAACTGTATAAAGGAACACTTCAGTAGGAGATACTCTGCCTACAAGCCTTTGCTTGTGTTAAATTGTATCAGTAAACCTGAGCCTCCCATAATTTTCCTGTTTCAGAGCACTTCACAAAAATTACCTATCTTCTGCTTCTTCTTTAAGACAGCTAGCTAGTTTTATGGCCACTTTACTGTATTTTATCCTGTAACTGTTTAACACAGAAATGTAAAGATTAATAGAAGATGAAGGGAGGCAGGTTTTCACCTCTTCCTTCCTCCACTCGTGCAGAATCTTACACAATGCATATACACGTGATTTGCAGTGCAGTGTAACGTTCTAGATTGGACATTTAAAAATTTTTTACATGCAGGGTTTAAGAATGAAGTATTTAAAATATGTATTACCAGAAAATGTATTTCTTGCACTTGCTACTTTATGCTGTTAATTTTTACGTGAATACTTGTAAGCCATATGCATACAAATTTGGACCACATTTGTATAATATTGCCCAACATTCATTCACAGTCCTTCTTGAGCTGCTGTAATTAAGGAAGATAAATGGGCTGATCTAAGGCACAGTTGATAACTACTACCTAAGCATAGGGATATGCACTGGTTGATCTTATGCAATAGAGATATTTGGTGGGTTTTGGTTGTTGGTTTTTTTTTTAATAAAATGACAAATTTAAAACTTTTCCAGTAGCCATATGAATACTGAATTTATGAAGCTCGCAGGAACCTAAATCCTTCCATGCATAGCTCAACAATGCCTCTGGCTCGACTGGCCTATGGATCTCCCTGAAGGAAACCAGTGTGAAAATGTACTCAAGTGCACTGTAAAATTGACCTTTTTCACTTCTGTGTTGTCAACGCACCTGATAAAATAGGAACGCAGAGCATCTTCTTTATCTCTGCTTTCACTACAGTATAGATTGTCATTTTAAGGATTTTAAATTTTAAAGCAAAGTTTTCTTCTGCAACAGATTGAGCATGTCTATAACTGCTCACAGGAAAAGTCTGAAGTTTGCCACTGACACAAATTTGCTGTAAGAGACAACTATGTCTCTTTTCCTTCCCCTACAAAAGTACGTGCACAAAACCAGTGGCAAATACGAGTTGCAAAGCAAATCCTAAACATTAGGAGGTCTAGGTGACAACCCTGAGAGCCCCACAGGGCTGGGGAATCCTGCGCTCGTTGGCTGAAGCAGACAGTACTTTTCCACTGTGAGCCTGATCAGCCTGCTGAAAATTCCTGTCACATAGTACAGAGTGAAGCAAAGTACTAGATAGTGTCCTGCATCCTAATGTTTTCCACTTTCTTTATTTTTATTCTATTTTGTTTTTCTTAGCATGATTTGGATCTCCAGCTATAGGGATGCCATATACTGTCAGCATAAGAAAATGCTCTTTTTTCCCCTTTTTTTGTGGTGGGTTGTTTTTGTTGTTTTTTGGTGGGGTTTTTTTTTTAGATTGAAAGAGTGCAAGCACGATTTTGGTTTACAGGTTGTTTTTTTTTTTCTTTAAGTGACAACCTAGTTGCTATCACTGCTGGGGGTAGGGAGGTTAAGAAAGCCTTTGACAAGCCTTTGACAGAAAACTCAGCTTGCTGCGAGACGTATTTTTGAGTGTTGAATCAATACTGTTGTGTTCTACTGCTGTCCCCTTAAAAGATAAAGAAGGTGGTTGTGGAGAGTTGTTGGATAGAACTAGTAAAAATAATATTTTGCAGAATAAAACTTTGAGGTTACGTTTGATTTAGTATTTGATTAATACACAATTAAAAGAAGTAGGAAAAGGCAGCCTGAGCATATCCTCCTCATCTCTGTGATACTATCTCAATAAATGAGACTATTTATAGGGTTGAGTTTGTACTGTTGGAAACAGTGTGAATTTTACTATTGGATGCTGTTTGTACTCTGTTCATATAAGAAAGATATTTGCCTCACCCATGCATAAAGAATTTTCCAGCAACACAAAAGCCTATTATATAAGGACAGTACTGAACATGAAGAGCATCTGTATTTCCACTGCAAAGTGCAGTGTAGTGCAGAGAATCTCTTGCTAGCTGTTAAACTCACCAAGGTTGATACTACAATTGTAGCTGTGGCAATACAAATGCAAATAATTTTTTCAAATATATTAAAACAATGTATTAGATACTTGTTACGCAGCAGTGGAGGAAAAAGTCAACAGCCTGAAACATCTTCAGAAAGATTGAATTTGTGTAGTGCTGCACAGTTATCCAAGTTCTGACTTCAGCTGTGGGTAAAAAATAATTTTGCGATTACATGGGCATTTTAGAGAGAACAGGAGAGTGTAAAATAACGATTGTTATGATAGCTGTTTGAAATAAAACTGTAATTCAGGTAGTCTTATGTATTTTATGCCTGGAAAAAAGTATCTGATTGATTCCATGGATTTAATAACAACATGGAGCATATAGTAGTTTGAAATAACTTAAACCTCTCCAGATTTCTTCACAGTGCTTTATTAATGTATAATCATCCTAAACCTGTTATTAAAGTCTGGATACTAGATTCATTTGAGTATACCAGCATCTGATCTTGCTTGTACTGAGGATAACCTGGTAGCCTTTTCAGATAGGAAGAAAAAATTATGAACACAAGAGAAGCCAGTCCAAGTCTGATGACCATCAAAGGCGGCAGGTAGTTGAGAGCACTGTGGGCCACTTTGCCTCTTGTTTAGTGTCAGTTCTAGGTGATGCGGATGATGTGAAAACACCTTTTTTTTTTTAAGATGAGAATTTAGCTGGTAACACAGATCATGAAAACTGCAAATATTAGGGAAATAATAAATGAATTGCCTATTATACCACCTGTCAGCAAAAGTTACATCCTTCTTTTTCAGAGATTTACACTACATCAGCTATACACTTTCCAGGATGAACAATCTATTCGTCTTTAGAACTTTTTGCTATTGATACAAATAACATTATAAGCATGGAAACACATTTCACACCCTTGAACTACCAACTCTGCACATACTGCCTACCAGCAGCACCTACACAACATCTGTTTTATTCAATAAACTTTAAAAGCATAACATCCTGAAAAGTGCACTAGCTTCAAAAAAAAGAAATTAAGAAAATGAAGATCTAAAATTGAATGGAAAATATACTCTCCTAGAAGTCTGCAACTAACAGAACAAATAAGGGGGCATATTTAAATGACATGTTATTAAGAGAACCATTTATGAAGTTAGGTAAAAGAATTAGGACCATTATATGGACAACAAAGTTTTATACGCAGATATCAACACCTGGACATAAAACCAGAATTTCAGAGTGGCACAGAAGGTGGGGAATCACAGAATCACAGAATGGTAGGTGTTGGAAGGGACCTCTGTGGGTCATCTAGTCGAACCCCCCTGCCGAAGCAGGGTCACTACAGCAGGCTGCAGAGGACCTTGTCCAGGCGGGTCTTGAATATCTCCAGAGAAGGAGACTCCACAACCTCCCTGGGCAGCCTGTTCCACTGCTCCATCACCCTCAGAGTGAAGAAATTCTTCCTCATGTTCAGACAGAACTTCCTATGCTTCAGTTTGTGCCCATTGCCCCTTGTCCTGTCGCTGGGCGCCACTGAAAAGAGCTTGGCCCCATCCTCCTGACACCCACCCTTCAGATATTTATAAGCATACATTAGGTCCCCTCACAGCCTTCTCTTCTTCAGGCTGAACAAGCCCAGCTCCCTCAGCCTCCCCTCGTAGGAGAGATGCTCCAGTCCCTTCATGATCCTCGTAGCCTTCCGCTGGACTCTCTCCAGTAGCTCCTCATCTTTCTTGAACTGGGGAGCCCAGAACTGGACACAGTACTCCAGATGAGGCCTCACCAGGGCAGTGTAGAGGGGAAGGAG